>OQVH01001159.1_pt1 | contig 17760 bp, 16 predicted proteins | sample 1691641 | NCBI WGS metagenome assembly OQVH01 (sample SAMN03418286, study PRJEB22391) | human gut metagenome | biome: human-gut; feature: organic feature; material: feces | host: Homo sapiens | place: Italy | collected 2013-04
GGATACGCCGAGCAAGATAATAGCGCAGGGGATGAAAAGGATAGGCTAGGCTTGGCGCAAGTCCGAACTCCCTGTTGTTGGCCTCTATCCTGCTTCCTGCGAACTGGTGGACAGCTGCTGCCGCAATTATGAACAGCATGGCCGCCGTAATAAAGGCTGCAATCTTTTTCATCTATATCAATACCCCTTTTTCAAATCCTGTTTTTGTTACTTAATGCAAGAGCGCCCTGTCCCCCGGCAGGAGCTGTCTGCGGCAGAGCCGCTACGCCTCCCTCGGCCGCAGCGGCCTTGCGCCAAGCCTAGCCTATCCTTTTCATCACCTGCGCTATTATCTTGCTCGGCGTATCCATTTCTTCTCTCGTCAGCTCTGACGGGGCCATGAGAACCCCTGTATTTTCCTCGATTCCTATGAGAAGTTCCGTATAATCAAGAGAATCTATCAAGTCCTCTTCCAGCAGATTTATGTCCAGATCCTCCCTTATGATGTCGTCTCCGCAAATTTCCTCAAGCAAATCGAGAACAATTTCTCTTACCTTTTTCTCGTCCATTTTTACCCTCCAAAGTTCGTAAATTTTTACTATCAAAAGTTCTTAAATTTTGTATTCTTAATTTCACAAATATATTTTTAAAAGTTTCTAAATTATTTCCAGTAATCTTCCCGAGAAGATGAAAAATCCCAGCATCACCAGATTGAAAGTTATAAACCAGCTGACAAATTTGTACCATCTGTCCTTTTTATGCTTTTTATAAAACTTGGATTTTTTCTGGTATATTTCCGTTATGGCCAGCAGCACGCCGTGATAGAGGCCGTATAAGATATAGCTGGCTGTGAGACCATGCCACAGTCCCATCAGAAGCATGTTTATCATGAATCCGACGGAAGCCCCAGTCAGCTTCGATTTGAACCACTTCCCCTTTATGGAAGCCATCATGAACCGGCTGAACACGAAATCTCTGAACCAGTAGGACAGCGTTATGTGCCATCTGTCCCAGAAATCTTTCATGTCTGTGGCAAGGAACGGTTCGTTGAAGTTCCCCGGGGTCATTATCCCCAGTATGTAGCTGGTTCCCACCGCCATCAGACTGTAACCGGCAAAGTCGAAGAACAGATAGAATCCGTATGAATACATGTATATTCCGTTGGAAAGCCAGCCGCCCTCCATGCCCAGATAAGTTATCGCCTGATACACCGCCTGCGCCAGTACAAACTTGTAGACCAGCCCCTGGCATATTTTGAACAGTCCTTCACCCAGCAGGTTCAAATACTCGCTTTTCGGCCTTATCAGCCGCAAGTCTTCCTCAAACCTCCTGCTCCTGTCTATAGGCCCGGAAAGCAGCGCCGGGAAAAAGGTCAGGAAATACGCCATTTCAAACGGTCTAAGTTCTTTTATCAGGCCGTCGTAAATCTCTATTATCACCTGAACCGACTTGAAGGTCATGTATGAAATGCCGATGAAGCCGAATAAGCTCAGTCCGAACAGTCCCAGTATCTTGTACGCTGTCAGCGGAGCCAGCGCCAAGAGCAGAAAGAGCCAAAACCACAGACGCTTTCTGCCTTGTTTTGCCCGTATGCTCATATAGGCTTTGGTTATCACCAGCTGAAACGCTATGTAACAGCATATATAAAGGATTTCCTTAGGTTTTCCCCACAAGGCCAGCAGTACGAAAACTATGGTCACCAGAAAGCCGTAATACTTTAAGGGTTTTTCCATGATTCCAAGGATCACTGCCGGAATCAGCAGCAGGCCGGCGCATACGAAAAAGTACAGTTCTCCGAATAGGTTCATGCCAGCAAGCCCTCCAGTTTCTTCCTGTCCAGCTTGCCGTTGGCTGTCATGGGCATTTCTTCAATGAAGATGACGTTTTTCGGTATCATATATGCAGGCAGCTTCTCTTTCAGCATATTTCTCAGCTTTCTTCCGTCTTTGAATGTCCCCTCATAGGACGGAGCCTTGATAAAAGAGACGAGGCATCTTATCCTCTCGCCGTCGTATCTCGGAACTACGGCCGCCTGCTCTACGCCGGGAATTTCCATGAGATTGGACTCTATGTCTCCCAGCTCTATCCTGTAGCCATGGAGCTTCACCTGCAGATCTATCCTGCCGCTGCAGTAATAGTACCCGTCTTTGAAATATCCGCTGTCGCCCGTCCTGTATGCTCTCTTTTCATTTCCCTCCCTGTCCCTTGCGGAGAAGAATACTTTTTCCGTCTTCTGACGATCCATAAAATACCCCTTTGCCACCGTATCTCCGGTGATCACTATTTCTTCTCCGTCGAACAATATTTCCGTTCCTGCCTTTGGTTTTCCTATGGGCAGCGGCTCTTCTCTCTGCAGCATTTCCGGCGTTATGCAGACAGCCGTCACTGCTACGGTAGATTCTGTCGGTCCGTAGGAATTTACCACTTTGGCGTTCGGAAACCTTTCCATGAGCTTGCCTGCCGTTTCCTTTGTCAGCCTTTCTCCGCAGAAGAGGAACAGCTTGAGATCATCAAAGTTATTTCCGTTGAAAGATGGGTCTGCCAGGCACATGTCGGCGAAGGACGGCGTTGAAACGAAGATTTCTGCTCCGCCTTTTTTCATGTAATCGAACATGGCCGCCGCGTCCTGCTGCATGGTCTTTTCCAGGCACAGGAGAGTGCCTCCCGACACAAGGCAGTTGTACAGATCCATCACAGACAAATCGAAGGAAAAAGGCGCCTGATTGACGAACACTCCGTTTCGCTCTTTTCCGGCCAGTTGATCGTCTATCAGTTTTTTTGACCAGCTGAGAAAATTTTTCAGATTGTCTGCCGATATTTCAACCCCTTTTGGTTTTCCGGTACTGCCGGAAGTGAAGATGATATAAAATGTATCATCTCCGCTGACTCTCTTTTCAGGAGACAGATCTTCCGTCTCTGTCAGCTTTTCCCGGGCGTTTTTGACGTCTATTACGTTGAATCCCTCAAGTTCAAAGGGCTCCGCAGCCAGAATCACGTCGTTGCCTATGGTCTTGGCGATATCCTCTATCCTGTTCCTGGGCATTGAAATGTCCACAGGACAATATGCTCTCCCCGACTTGACACAGGCTAAAAAGCTTACGATCATCTGCGGATTCTTGTGTCCGTAAACCATTACCGGCTTCCTGTTATCCCCCAGCGACGCAGACAGTCTGCCTGCGATTTCTTCTGACTGCTGCCAGAGCTGCCCGTACGTGAGAGTTCCTTCAGAAGATTCTACCGCCGTTCTGTCAGGATTTTCAGCAGCGATATCTTCTATAATGTCGATCACTGATTTGTCTAAAAGCATGTTCATTCCCCCCTCGTAATCTCATGCTGATCTCAACCTCACCATAAGTGTACTATAACGTATAGTACACTGTCAACATTTTTAAAAGAAAATTTCTTAAACTTGCGTAAGCGGAAATTTCTCAGAAAAGACATAAAAATCCTCCGGCCGGTATCGCGACGCGGAGGATCTTTCCGCTCTCATCGCTTGAGAGCATTATGACATATTTTTCTTTCTTTGTCTCGGAAAGTAAAAATTGATAAGAGAAAGTTAATAAATTTGAAAGAAATTACGCCCTGAGCATGGAACTGAGAAAAGACACCAGTCTTTCGCTCTTGGGGTTTTCAAATAGTTCGGCCGGAGTCCCCTCTTCCACTATCGCGCCGTTATCCATGAACAGCACTCTGTCTGCCACTTCCTTGGCGAATCCCATTTCGTGGGTGACTATGATCATGGTAGTATGACTTTCGGCAAGCTTCTTCATGACGTTGAGCACTTCACCGGTTATCTCCGGGTCGAGAGCTGAAGTTGGTTCGTCGAACAGCATCAGATCAGGCTCCATCGCCAGCGCTCTGGCTATGGCTACCCTCTGTTTCTGGCCGCCGGAAATATGGGCGGGATACACATCTCCCTTGTTTTCCAGGCCCACCATCTTGAGCAAACTGTCCGCCTTCTTTTCTACTTCCGCTTTATCTTCCTTCTTCACTTTTATCGGAGCGTAAGTTATGTTTTCCCTGCAAGTCATGTGAGGAAAAAGATTGAAGTGCTGGAACACCATTCCCGTAGTGCCCTTAAGCTCAATTTCTCCCTCCGTTATGCTGTTGAGGCCGTTTATGCATCTTAAGAGCGTGCTCTTTCCGGAGCCTGAGGGTCCGATTATGGCTACTATCTCTCCCTTATGCATGGAAAAATCCACATGGTCGACGGCGGTGAAATCTCCGTATCTTTTTACTATGCTCCGCATTTTCAATATCGTTTCCCGTCCCATCACCATTCCTCCTTAGCGTCATACCTTGAAAAGTGTTTTTCCAGTCTGCCGGCTATTATGGTCAGTATGAAAGTCATGATGAGATATATGATAGCGGCGTAAAAGAAAGGCGTAAGGCTGGTCATCCTGTTGACCGCACTGTTGGTTGCTTTCATCAGATCTACCACTCCGAGGGCCGATACCAACGCCGTATCTTTTATAAGAGTTATGGCCTCGTTGACGATAGGCGGAAAAGTCGCCTTCATAGTCTGCGGCAGTATTATATCGAACAAGGTCTGCTTTTTGGAAAGCCCCAGCGCGTGGGCCGCTTCATACTGCCCTCTGTCTATACTGTTGATTCCTCCCCTGTAAATCTCAGCAAAATAGGCCGCATAGTTGAATATGTATGTTATGGCAGCCGTAGTAAAAGCATCGAGCGTTATGCCGAATTCCATCGGGAAGAAGAAATAGAAAAACCACAGCTGAAGCATCAGCGGTGTTCCTCTGAAAATCCAAACGTATATCTTGCACAAAAAGCTCAAGGGTTTAAAACGGCTGTTGCTCCCTAGGGCTATAGGAAGTCCCAGAGGCAAGGCTACGATCAGTGTGATCACGAAGATTTCCACGGTCGTCACCGAACCCTCAAGCATGAATGGCAAGAATTCTGCGATTCTGTCCATTATTCGTTTCCTCTTTTAAATTATTTTAGAAGTTCAAGCGCCAAAATTATATTTTTGACGCTTGAACAATTCTATCATTTCTGCAGCTTTTATCGCCTTATTCTTCACCCTCCACAGGCTCGAATACCATGATGTCTCTTCCGAACCATTCTTCACTTATCTCCGCGGCCTTGCCGTTGTCGATGAGAGTTTTGAGGGCGTTGTTCAGCTTATCTCTCAGCTCGGTGTTGTCCGAAGCACAGCCTATCGTATAAAAATCGTCGCCCAAAGAATAAGTACATTCTTTCATCTCGCCGCCCAGGTTATTGTTGGTATATTCGCCGAGAACCTGATCCACCGCGATGACGTCAACTCTTCCGGCTTTAAGGTCCATGATAGCAGTATCATATTTGGCGTATTCCGTGATATTATCCTTGAATGACTCGTAAGCTTCATTTTTCTCCAGCATCTGCAGAGCCGAGGAACCTGCCTGAGTTCCAATCTTCAGATCCTTGAGCTGATCCGCCGAAGTCACGTCTATGTCTGAATCTGCCAGAGACATGAGGACTATCTTGTTGTTGAGATACTTGTATGTAAGAGCCATGTTCTCTATTCTGTCAGGCGTAACCGACATACCGTTCCACAGGCAGTCTACAGTTCCGGCTTTGAGCTCCGCCTCTTTTGCGTTCCAGTCGATAGGCTTGAATTCAACTTTCATTCCCAGCTCTTCTGCCACTGCTTCAGCCAGATCTATGTCGAAGCCCACAAGTTCTCCGTCTTCATCTCTGAAGCCCATAGGTGCAAAGGCGTCGTCGAGTCCAACTACCAGAGTATCGCTGCTGCTGTTGCCGGAGGCTTCTCCTGCGTCGTCTCCCTCGGCAGATCCTCCTGTCTTTTCTCCGCAGCCTGCCATAAGTCCCATGCTCAGTATCATTGCCAGCATTACTGCAAGCACAAGTAATTTCTTTTTCATCTTCCTTTTTCTCCTTTTGATTTCTTATTTTTTATGATTTCTGTTTTTTGAATCGGGCTTGCCGTTTTTCGGTAAGCCGTTTTTTATCATCTTTTGATGGTTTTGATGTATCGTGTTTCAGCGCTTTCTTATTTTATCGTGATAAAGCGTTAAACCGATTGTATTTTTAATATACCCTTTTATCAGATAAAAGTCAATACATTTTTGCAAAATTTTTTCCGTGCATGCAAATTTTTCCTGTGTCCTTTACGCAGCGAAAACATTTTTATCAGGACGTGTGAAACTCATCTTACATCACGAACCTCTTCACGGCGTATGCCACTCCGTCCTCCAGATTGGAAAGCGTCACGAAATCAGCTATCGCCTTGACTTCTTCCTCAGCGTTGCCCATGGCTACGCCAAGTCCTGCCGCCTGTATCATGGCCATATCGTTGGGACTGTCGCCGCAGGCCATGACGTTTTTTTCTTCAATACCCACGATATCGCACAGCTTGGCTATGGCGTCTGCCTTGCTGGTGGTCGCGCCTCCGATTTCTATGTTATGTATGAACGAAGAAGTCGCTGTTATATCCTTTTGCTCTTTCATCATCTTCCAGAACTGTGCCTTGTCCTCAAGAAGCCTGAAATGGATGTTTATGTTTTCTATGTTTGCTTTATTTTCTTCGAGGAAATCATATATGCCGGCGATAGGAGTCCTGGTTCTGCGTATATAATCGGCGTTCATATAATCAGACCCGTTTTCCATCAGGTCGCTGTAGACTCTTTCATCTATATATGCCTTTCCCCCGGTGAAGACCTCTATCGGATGGCAGCTGTGCGCCTCCAGTATTTTCCTCATCTTTGCCGCAGCCGCAGCGGAAATGCAGTTGGAGTAAATGATCTTCTCTTCAGGCAGATAGGTGATATGGGCTCCGTTGGAGCTTATCACATACTCAAGACCCCGTATCCTGTATATATCCTCAGGCAGAGCGGTGAAAGTCCTGCCGGTGGCGATGACCACATGGATGCCTTTCTCTATCGCCTCTTCGAGAGTTTCCCTGGTATAGTCCGATATGCCGTCTCTGCCTAGTGTAGTTCCGTCCAGATCGAGGGCTATGAGTTTTACTTCCGTTGTCTTGCTTTCCTTCTTGGCCATCTTATTTTTACACCTCCAGACAATGCAAAAATTCGCTGTTGTATGTTCTGACCTGCTTCATGGTCGCGCTCTCGTCGTGACCGGGATAAATTCTGTAATCATTGGGCCACTTATCTATGACTTCTCTGCACGATCTGATCATCTCAGCTTCGCTGCCGTCTTTAAAATCTGTTCTGCCCAGGTCCGTATCAAAAATGGTATCTCCGGTAAATACGGTTTTACTTTCTTCTGCGATAATGCACACCGAGCCCATGGTATGGCCGGGAGTCTTGGCTATCTTGAGAGTTTCTCCGTCCAGATCAATAATATCACCGTCTTCAAGATATTTATCGGCTTTTCCTCTATACTGCAGCGAATCCTCAAAGCTGATCATCACCGGGCATTTCAGGCATTCCGCCGTTTCAGCCGCGGCTCCCACATGGTCGTGGTGGTGATGCGTCAGGATTATGCCCTTGGCTTTCAGCGAGTTTTCCTCCACATATTTCACTATCCTGCCGGCTTCGTAACCGGGATCTATGATATAGCAGCTGCCTTTTTCCGCGCTGTTTATAATATAACAATTGCTTTCCAGACAGCCGCCGACAAATCGTTTTATTTTCAGCATTTTAAACCTCCGTTAAATTTATTATAAAGATTATATAAAGGCTTGTAAAGATTTCTAAATGTGTTAGAATATATAGCTGTAATCAAGAATATATAGCTTGAATTATATGATACAACATTTTTTCAAAAAAGTCTTTTAAATTTATATTTATAAATGAGGTAAAAATTATGAGAGTTGCTATTGTAGGCGCGGGCAAGCTGGGACTGAAAGTTACCGCAGCTCTTTTAGGCGGAGATCATTCCATAACGGTAATCGACAAAAACGAAGACGTTCTCAGCAAAATTTCACAGCAGATGGATGTCATGACTGTCAGCGGCAACGGAAAAAGCACTTCCCTGCTCAAGGAGTGCGGCGTCGAGTCTTTCGATTTTCTTCTCGCTTCGACGGAAAGCGATGAGGAAAACATAGTAATAGCGTCTTTCGCCAAGAGCCTTGGCTGTACAAAGGTAATCGCCAGAGTCAGAGACCCTGAGCACATGAACCAGATAGATTTCATCAAGGAAACCATGAACATCGACCACGTTGTAAATCCCGACTTGGCCATAACTCTGGAAATCTATAAATATCTGGTGGAAAAATACACTCTCAATGACGGTATCTTCACCAGCGGAAAAATTGCCCTGGTGCAGTTTTCGGTAAAAAAGATGAAACGTCTCATCGGACTTTCGATGATAGATGTAAAGAAAGTCATGCCTACCATGCTCATCGTGGCCATATCGAGAAACGGCAAGATCATCATTCCTCACGGCAACACTGTGATCGAAGCATGCGACACCATATATCTCGTAGGTGAGAAGTCTGAAATTTCCGCTCTCCACAGAAAAGTCCACGAACGCGGAAAATATACTAAACTGCAGAAAGTCATGATCATAGGCGGCGGAAAAACAGGCTATTATCTCGCCCGCAAGCTGGCTGAATTCGGCATAGCCGTGAAGATAATAGAAAGAAGCAAGGAACGCTGCTATTACCTTTCGACTCATCTGGATGATGTGATGATACTCCACGGCGACGCAACTGATTCCAGCCTGCTGGAAGAAGAAAACGTGGACGAAATGGACGCTTTCGTCACTGCCACAGGATTTGACGAGGAAAATCTCCTGCTGGCTCTGATGGCCAAGCAGCGCGGCATTGAAGACGTAATATCAAAAGTAAGCCGCCAGAGTTACAAAGATCTGATAGAGAAAATGGGCATAGATATGGCTCTCAATCCTCTTGATATCATAGCCAGCACCATTTTGAGATATATACAAGGTTCAAAGAAAGTGATCTCTTCCCTGCTCATACAGGGACAAGCCGAGATCATGGAAATCATAGCTTCAGACAATATGCAGCTGACGAATGTTCCTCTCAGGGAGCTTCAGCTGCCTGACGGCGTGATAATCGCCGCCATTCACAGAGGTCAGCAGGTCATAGTGCCGGACGGCAATACGATCATCACAGAGGACGACAAGGTAATGATATTCTGCCTGTTATCCGATATTGCAGATCTGGAAGGATTATTCAAAATCAAGCGTGGTTTTCATCTGTAGAACTTAGTTTAAATGAGGATATGAATAAAGATGTCTTTTAAAGTCAGAACTACTTTGAGAATTGAGGGAAGCCTGCTCTTAACGCTGGCAGTTTCGATGATCATCCCTCTTCTCATAGCCATTTTTGAGGGAGAAACACAGTCCATGCGGGCATTTCTCATGGTAATGGGCGGCTGCACCGTGCTTGGACTTTTCCCCTTTATTTTCTTCGGCCCATCTCAGCGTAAGATAAAGAACCGGGACGGGTTTTTTATCGTGTCTGTCAGCTGGTTTCTGGCTTCGGCAGTAGGGGCGCTGCCATTTGTGATCTCAGGCACTATGGAAAGCTTTACCGACGCTTTCTTTGAGAGCTGCTCCGGCTTTACTACAACAGGTTCGTCAATACTCACAGACGTGGAAGTGCTTCCGCGTTCCATGCTTTTTTGGCGTTCTTTTACCCACTGGCTGGGCGGAATGGGAATAATAGTATTTATAACTGCCCTGCTGCCTGTGTTCGGCATCAACGGTCAGCTGATCGCCAACTCCGAAACGACCGGCCCGACGAAGCAGAAAATCACAGCGAAATTTTCCGATACTTCGCGCCAGCTTTATTTGATATATCTGGCTATGACCGTCATAGAACTCTTTCTGCTGAAAGCCGGCGGCCTAACATGGTTTGATTCCGCCATCCATACTTTTGGCTCGGTGGGCACTGGAGGACTATCTTCATACAACGACAGCATCGCCCACTTCAACAGCACCTACGTAGAGCTGGTGGTGGCTTTCTTCATGCTGATGGCCTCGATGAACTTCAGCCTGTACTATATGGCTTACAAACGTGGTCTAAAGCAGATCATAAAGGACGAGGAGGCAAGATTCTATCTCTTCGTGGTAGCAGCCGTCACAGCTGCAATAGCTGTGTACAACTGGATTTTCGACGGCTTCGCTCAGATAGGTCAGAAACTTATAGACGCTTTTTTCCAGGTGGTATCCATCATCTCTACTACAGGATTCATGACAGATGATTACGATGTGTGGCCTACTTTTTCAAAGATGATGATACTCATGCTTTTTTTTATAGGCGGCTGTTCTTCGTCTACCGGCGGCGGCGTAAAGGCCGTAAGAGTCCTCATCGGCCTCAAGCTGGTTCGCAGGGGAGTTTCCATCAAGCTCCACCCCAACAGAATCGCGCCGGTGACCTTGAACGACAGAGAACTTTCCAGCGACGTTGTAATCAATGTTTCCAATTTCATATTCACTTATGTAAGCATACTATTTCTTGGAACCCTGCTCATTTCTGCAGACGGTCATGATTTCATCACCAATCTTTCCGCTTCGGCATCCAGTCTCGGAAATATCGGGCCTGGCTTCAATATGGTGGGTCCTACTATGAACTACGCGTTTTTATCGGACTTTTCCAAGTGGGTATGCTCCCTGCTGATGATAACGGGAAGGCTGGAGCTTTTCACGGTTCTCACGCTCTTCTCAAGGCATTACTGGAACTCGGACAAGGTGAGCTGACAGTTTGCCAGCAGTGAGCTAATGATATGCTAACAATTATCACAATATCGCAAGGTCATTGCCGTTTTGCGATGAAAATACATGAGGTTAAAAGTTTATGAGGGTCAGTTACAAATCTATAATAAAAATACTGGGAATACTCACCTTTATCGAAGGTATTTTTATGCTGCCGTGCATCGCAGCAGCCTTTCATTTTAAGGAATGGAACGCCGGCAAGCCGCTTCTGATCATTTCTATAATCTGCATAGTCGTCGGCTTTGTGATCCTGACCCATCTCAAATTTGACAAGATAAAGCTCAAGCACCGCGAAAGCTATTTCATAGTTTGTACAAGCTGGATATTTGCGGCTCTCATAGGCGCGCTGCCATTTTACTTCTGCGGCCAGGACTTTTCTTTTGTAGGCTGCTATTTTGAATCTGTCGCTGGATTTTCCACGACGGGCTGCAGCGTGCTGGACGCTGACGCGATCCCTAAATCGCTGCTGATGTGGCGCGCGCTGTGTCACTGGCTGGGAGGAATGGGGATACTTGTGCTGCTCATTTCTATCTTCCCTCTGTGGGGCATAAACAGCCAGACTGTAGCTCTCGCCGAAACTCCCGGACTGAAAAATGAAAAGCTGGCGGCCAAGTATTCATACACCAGCAAATTTCTCTACACCAGCTACACAGTCCTCTCCGTTATAGAATTCATCCTGCTGGTCATAGGCCCTATGGACTGGTTCAACGCGCTTCTGACCACGTGCAGCAGCATAAGCACCGCCGGCCTCATCGTCACATCCTCCAACAGCTGGCTTTACGAACTGGTATATGTCAGAGCCATAGTTCTGATTTTCACCATACTTTCCTCCATGAACTTCATCGTCTATTTCATGGCTGTGAAAGGTAAATGGTCGGATATAATAAAAAACATAGAGACCCGCGTATTCCTGGCAATAGTCGCCGCCGCCACTGTCATTATCGCTGTCACGCTGAGACTTGACGGTATCTATTCCAGTCTCTGGCAGGCGGTCAAGGATTCTCTGTGCCAAGTCATATCTTTCATATCCACATCGGGATTTTACGTGCGTGACTACACCAGCTGGCCGTCGTTTGCGATAATGATACTCTTCCTGCTGCTGTTTGTAGGTGGCTGTTCTTTTTCCACTTCCGGCTCGCTGAAAGTCATAAGGGTCGTCATATTTTTCAAGCTCATAAAGCGCGGCTTTCTCAAGCATATACATCCGCGCATGGTCAAAGCAGTCATGCTGGACAACAAGCCTGTATCTGCTTACAGCGCTTCTTCGGTGACGATACACGTCCTGCTGTATCTGGGAATTTTAATGCTGGGCTGCATACTTCTGTCTTTCAACAATCTCAGCATGGAAACCACCATAACGTCGGCTCTGGGACTTTTCTCCAACGCTGGCGTGGCTCTGAACGGCGCGGGAAATTTCGGATATTTCGGTATGTTCAACCAATTCTCCCAGCTGGTGATGACATTCCTGATGATCGCAGGAAGGCTGGAAATGTATTCCATCGTAATACTGTTTACCAAGTCTTTCTGGAAACATAACAAGGCAAACGCCGTATAATAACTTCTCCTTTAGGGCAAGATAGTTTTGCTACATAATTCAATCAAAGGAGAATCAAATGCTGGTCAAAGATTTAATGTCATCTTCCGTAAGCTATGTATCCCCTGAGGACACCCTCGAAAGGATCATCTTCATCATGAAAAGCGAGGACGTTGGCATACTGCCCGTCTGTGACAAGCAGAACCACGTGCTGGGCGTAATAACGGACAGAGACATAGTGCTTCGACAGTCGCAGGGCGCTACGGCAAACCATCTGATGACTGAAAACGTGATAACGGTCAATGCCGGCGACGACATCCATCAGGCGGCGCTCAAGTTTTCAAAATATGGGATCCACCGCCTGCCTGTCGTGGAAAATCAAAGGCTCTGCGGCATACTGAGCCTCAAAGACATGGCGAAGAAAAAGGTCCTCACGGCAGAAATAGGCCATATAATCTACAACATATATAATCACGAATAGAAAATATATCCGCCGTTTGACGCAGTTTCTAACTTTCAACTGCTTCCGGCGGATATATTTTTCATAATCTCATTCACTTTTATATCAGTTCTTATCAAATCCTGCCCGCGGTCACTGCATGACGGTAAGAATTATTCGTTGCTCTTGTCCGCGTCAGTATTATCCTTGACGTCGTCTTTAACGTCGTCGGCTCCGTCTTTGATCATATCCCCGGCGTCTTCCACTCCGTCCTTGATATCGTCACCTACGTCTTCCACTCCGTCTTTTACATCTTCAGCTCCGTCTTTGATGGCGTTTCCTGCATCGTCGGCTCCATCCTTTGCTTCGTCCATTACGTTGTCCTTGGTATCGTCAGGCTTGTCCATATCGTTGTCATTATTGCCGCAGCCTGTGAGGCCCAGTGTCAATACCATGATCATCAGCAAAAAAGTTGTCGCGATCTTTTTATTCATATAAAAGTATCTCCTTTCTTTTTTCCTGATTAGTATTGGAGTTATCTGCATTTTTTATTCAAAAGCCGGTGAATTGTAGTTTCGATAAGTCAAGGTAAAAGAAATGTTGTCATAATGTCAAAAATCAAAAATTGCTACATATCGGGACAGCTTTAACTGTCACCAATATGTAGCTTCAAATCAAACTTATACTATTTTACTTGTCGCTAGGTTTTTTCGTATTTATGAACGTCGGTTCATCGGCAATCTTCGTATATTTTGTCATCTCTCCGCCGCTCAGCAGATATATCTCGCCGCCGGAAACATAGAAGTAATCTGTTTTATCCTCGCCGTCCTGCTCGCTTTCACCTGTGGCGTAAAATCCGCTACCCAGCGTTTTCAGTGAGCTATGCGCTGCTTCCTCGTCGAACTGTTTGTACCGGAAACAGCTTGAGCCGTCGTTTTCAAATACAATATATTCCCCATTGATACCAGTATTCTCGACAGAATCAGCGGTTTGGTAAGTTCTCCCCGCTATATCTGTCTCCTTATCTGAAAAGCATATCCACGCCATAAAAGCATTCATCGTTAAAGACAATGCGAGCAGAGTATATAATATTTTTTTGTTATTAAGCATTATTATCCTCATTTCTTTGTGCGTACTACTTCTAATACTTGACTTACTGTCACAGGAACAGCACCTCTTACATATACAGACCATGAGGAACTTCCCTTAGTACGTCGATATGTCGTATAAGGACGTATTTCCACATCTTTTGTCACATATAGCTTATAATAATATACCGAATCAGGAACTTCAACAAATTCTCCCGTGGAAGATGAGTTGCCTAACCCGACAGAAAAACTCATTTTGCCATATGGACTTGGAATATTCAAACTAAAAGAAATTTTAGGACCGCCGGATGAAGAATAATAGAAACCGCCACCAGGCTTAAATTTTGTACCATCTCGATATTGATTACCCGCAAATCCAGATATAGTTTTATATTGCTTTTTAGAAGTCTCATATACAGTTTTGTACTCATAAGCGGGACCTCTTGTTACAGGTAAAGATTCATAGCTTTGGTTTATTTCTGATAAAATTTTTTCAAACTCATTCTCAATTTCACTTTTTGATTTTTGATTAACTACAGCATATTCACCATGATTTGTTTCTGAATATACAGAATTTCCAAAAACAACTAAGCCAGAAGAAATCGTAAGAATAAGAATGAGTAAACTACATATAACCTTCCTTTTTTTTGAACATAACACAGACCTCCTTATATATTATAATAATATATTATTTATTTAAAATTTATCATAGCTTAAAACGCATGTCAAGCTTATTTTAAACTTTAACTCAGCTTTTTCTGCAAAGTGAAAAAGTCCATTCGTCTATAAGAACACAAAAAGAGCCGCGCATCAGCAGTCAAGCCTGCTGATGCAAAAGCTCTTTTAAATACGCATTTTGTGATTAAACTAAAGCATAACCTCTGCCGCTGTTCGATTACTCTTCCGAATTTTCTGCAGCTTCTTCTGCCGGCGCATCGCTTTCAGAAACGTCTTTTGTTTCGTCGGCTTCAGGTACTTCCGCTTCTTCAAAAGCATCTTCCTCTTCTTCCGAAACGTTTTCCTCACCGGAAAGCGCCTGCTTGATGCTGAGGCTGATCCTCTTTCTCTCGGTGTCGATGTCAAGAATCTTAGCATCAACCGCTTGTCCGACCTCAAGTTCGTCGGCTATGTTCTCTACTCTCTTGTTGGCAACTTCAGAAATATGTACCAGTCCGTCAAGGCCAGGTTCAAGTTCTACGAACGCGCCGTATTCCTTGATCTGAACCACTTTGCCTGAAACGATTTCTCCGACATAGTATTTCTCGTCTATCACTGACCAAGGCTCAGGCGTGGTCTGCTTGAGACCCAATGAAATCTTGCCTTTTTCGGCGTTCATCGAGAGAATCTTGACTTTGACTTTGTCGCCTATCTGCAGAACTTCCTTAGGGTGTTTGAGCTTGCCCCATGAAATTTCGGAAATATGCAGCAGTCCGTCGATTCCGCCCAGATCTACGAAAGCGCCGTAGTCTGTAAACCTCATGACCGTTCCTTCTACAACGTCGTCCACATTTAAGCTGTTCCATATCTCGTCGATCTTCTTCTGTTTTTCCTCTGCAAGAACAGCTTTGTGAGAGAATACGGCTCTTCCTCTCTTCATGTCTACTCTGCTTACTTTGACATCAAGAGTCTGTCCCATGAATTCGTCCGCATTCTCAACAAATCTATCAGAGAGCTGCGAAAGAGGAATGAAACCTGTAACTTCTTTATAAGAAGCGATAACTCCGCCCTTTACCTGTCTTACGACTTTTACGCTGATAGCAGTCTTGTTTTCGAGAGCTTCGTTGATTTCATTCCAGTGCTCGTTGATTTCAAGTTTCTTCTTGGAGAGTAAAATCACACCATCGCCGTCATCGGTCTTGATAACTTTCGCCTGGATCTCGTCGCCATCCTTAAACAAATCTGTTAGCTTCTGGTCCCCCTCTAATGTTACTTCTTCTTTTGGAATTACTCCGTCTTTTTTGCATCCCATGTTAACGATAACTTCCTTTTCAGTAACCTGGTGTACCTTTCCGTTAACAATCTCGCCGACTTTTGGTAGCCTTAATGACTTTTCGATATCGTCCATTAAGTCCATCATGTTCATTTCGCTTTTTTCTGTGATGTGTTCACTCATTCTGGCAATAACCTCCTTAATTACGCATTCAGGTGTCGAAGCACCTGCTGCAACTCCTATTTTATTACATTTTGAGAGCCTGCGCAATGGTAAATCTTCGTTTTTTTCAACAAAAAACGTATTTGAGCAAATTTTTTTTGATATTTCATATAATTTTTGCGTGTTGGAACTGTTTTTCCCGCCTATTATCACCATGGCGTCGCATTCCTCCGCCAGCCGCATACAGTTGTTCTGACGTTCCGCCGTGGCGTTGCATATAGTGTTTTTTACGATATATTTTTTCCCTTTGCCGGAAAACACTTCGACGATGGAATCCAGCAGTTCTTTTTTTATCGTGGTCTGACATACGATGAAAAGATTGTCGGCCTCCAGATTTTCCGCTTCTTCCGCGGAGTTGATTATATGAGCCGGCGTGCTGCACCAGCCGTTTATACCTCTGACCTCTGGATGGGTCTCATCTCCTATTATCACCACGCTGTACCCTTTGGCCGAGGCTTCTTCCGCCAGGGAATGGATTTTGCTGACGAAAGGACATGTAGCATCGACTACCGTTAGGTTTCTCCTTTTGGCCTCATCCCAGAATTCCCTGCCTTCACCGTGGGATCTGACGATGAGCACGTCGTCTTCACCGGCCTGTGAAAGGTCATCGAGGATACTAACTCCCCTCGCTTTCAGGTCGTCCGTCACTAGGCTGTTATGTATCAGGGGACCGCAGGTGAAAATTCTTTTCTTGCCGCCGTTTTCCTTTATCTGATTTTCTGTCTTTTCTATGGCCTGTCTCACTCCGAAGCAAAACCCGGAGTTGGCCGCTCTTATAATTTCTGTCATTATTTCTTGTTCAAACTTTCCAAATATTTTTTAAATGAGCTTTCCGAGCCGTTTTCAGTCGGCTCATAGTATTTTACGCCCTCTCTGTAGAGGTTGTCCGGCAGATATTGCTGTTTTACATATCCTCCGAAGCTGTGCGGATATTTATATCCCTCTCCCAGTCCCATCGCTTTGGCACCGGCGTAGTGACTGTCTTTGAGATGGTCGGGCACATCATCTATATTTTTGTTCTTTAAGTCTTCCAAGGCTTTGGCGTAAGCCATATAAGCGGAATTTGACTTGGGCGCAGAAGCCATCAGCACAACGGCCTGGCTCAAATTTATGACAGCCTCCGGCAGTCCCACCATCTGCGCCGCCTGCACGCATGCTGTGACTATTGAAACAGCTGAGGGATATGCCATGCCTATATCTTCGCTGGCCATGACGAGAAGCCGCCTTCCTATCATCTGCAGATCTGCCCCTCCCTCAACAAGACGGGCCAGATAATGCACGGCGGCGTCCGGGTCGCTTCCTCTGACTGATTTCTGCAGTGCGCTGAGCAGATTATATCTGTCGCTTTCCTTATCGTAAAAGACAGTTTTTCTCTGCATAGCCTCAGAAACGATTTCTTTGGTAACCGCTTGGCCCTCGTCCACATTATCAGCGATGAAGCCCACCGTATCAAGGGCCACTCTGGCGTCTCCTCCTGAAAATTCAGCTAAAAGCTCTACGGCGTCCTCTTCCCAGCTTATGCCGAGAGCGCCTATGCCTTTTTCCCTGTCATGTATAGCCCTTTCAATGATGCTTGTCAGATGCTGCCTGTCCAGTCTTCTGAACTCGTATATGTTCCTCACACGGCTGAGGACGGCGTTGTTGACTGCAAAATAAGGGTTCTCGGTGGTGGAGGCGATCAGGGTGATCTTGCCGTTCTCCATGAACTCCAGCAGGGACTGCTGCTGCTTCTTATTGAAGTACTGAATCTCGTCCAGATAGAGCAGCACCCCATCGGGGGCCAGCATGGTGCCGATGTCCTTGATGATGTCCTTGATATCCGAGATGGAGGCCGTGGTGGCGTTGAGCCGGTGGAGGGGCCGGTTGGTGCGCCTGGCGATGATGTTGGCCACCGTGGTTT
>OQVH01001163.1_pt1 | contig 17730 bp, 10 predicted proteins | sample 1691641 | NCBI WGS metagenome assembly OQVH01 (sample SAMN03418286, study PRJEB22391) | human gut metagenome | biome: human-gut; feature: organic feature; material: feces | host: Homo sapiens | place: Italy | collected 2013-04
GCTAATTCATTGTAGGAAGATGAATATGTGCAAGGCGCTAGAGGAATTAGAAGAAAAAGGAAGGATAGAAGGAAGAAGAGAAGGAGAAATCAAAGGAGAAATCAAGAATAAAATTCTACTCATTCAAAAAAAATCCCAAAGAGGAGATTCTATGGAGAAGATAATAGATGATCTTATGGAAAGTATAGAATTTGTTCAGCCGATTTACGAAATGATCAAACAAAATCCAGAGTTATCAGTTGATGAAATCTATGGGATTATCAATAAATAATTTTCAAAATAGAATATCATCAATTTATCAACGGTAAAAAAGAAACATAGAATAAGTAATAAAATAGGAACCGCAGACCAAATGCAGTTCCTATTTTATTTAATAATATTAAGATTGAGATGTAATTGATATTATTTAAGAGAAAAATTATTTCTTTTTAGTTTTTAAAGCTTTTTTAGCAGACCAAGCAGAGTAAACATTCTTAGATTTGTTGTTTACTTTTGTTACTTTGTAGCTTCGAACTCTTACATAATATTTCTTATTCTTTTTCAGCTTCTTTAAGACTTTAGAAGCAGATTTCGCAGAAACTTTGACTGTTTTTGCGTTCTTAAAGTTCTTAGATGTGCTGTACTGAATCTGGTAAGCAGCAACTCCGGAAACTTTCTTCCAAGACACTTTAATAGAAGTCTTCTTAGCCTTGCTTAATTTCACAGTTGTCTTTGCAGGAGCTTTGATAGTTGTTGTGTTTGTTACTGTAGTTGTAGCTTCTGGTTTTGTTGTAGCAGGTGCAGCAGTAGTTGCAGCATCTTTTGTTTTTAAAGCTTTGACTGCATTGATTGCTTCTGTTAAATGAGTGATCTGCTCACTGACTTCTGCAGAAGTTAACTCTTTTTTGTTCAGTAATTCTTTAGATTCATCTAGTTCAGTTTGAAGATTAGCAAATGCAGTTTGCTTGTTAGAACTATCAACATAGGAATCTTTCTTCAAAGATTCAGCTTCTGTTACTAATTTCTGAAGAGAAGCTTTTTCTTCGTCGCTTGCAAGAGCCTTTTTGGATACAATATTGTCTTTTGTAGCTTCAAAGTTAACTGTATAATCCTCGTAACCAAGAGCATAAACTGTTAAACTCCAATAACCTGTACCATCTGTATTCTCAGGTAACTGGCAACGAATAGAATCTGTTAATCCAAGCTGGATTCCATTAGATTTATGCATCCAGTTATCAGCTGCAAATTTTGTTCCATAAGAAGCTAAAGCTTTTGTACGAGTGCTGTCATTTCCGTAATATGTCCATTTAACAGCCTGCATCTTATCACCTAAAGCACCATAGTCATCTCCATTTAGATCCACACGAAGAAATTCTCCATATGATCCAGAAGCAGCTTTTACAGTTGGAGTGATTTTTACAGCTTTCTGTAATGTCTGATCTTTAATACCAGAGTCAGTACCAGTTGTTCTGGCTTTGAAAGAGAAGGAACCGTCAGAACATTTGACCGCTTCCTTTAATCCATTTGTATTTGCTGTTACATTTGCAGATGCTTCATAAGAACTTAAAACACCTTCTGCATATCCACCGATCAGTGTACCATTGTTTTCAACAACAGAGTATTTTGCTTTGAAATCGTTGTAGTCAGAAGCCTTTACTTTTACAGGAACATATTTGATTCCAGAAACACTATAGTGATCCATTTTTTTTGTGGAATTGTCAGCAAATGTTAAAGTTCCTTTGTTAAAAGTAACTCTTCCTTCCACGTCTTTTAGATGTAAATAAGTGGCTGTTACTTTACCATCAGAATCTTTTACCTGTTCCCAATTAGAGATCTGATAAGCACTTCCATCGGTTGTATAGATCGTAGTGATACACTGGAAACTTCCTCTATGAAGACCATGGTTTGTTGTAGCACGAGTAACGGCATCGTATCCACCATTATCAAGTTCACTATGACTATCTAATGTATCAGAAGAGCTGTCATTACCGGCAGCATAAATACCCTCAGATGCCCAATATTCATTCCAGGTAAGTCCAGCATAGCAATAAACATATTCATCAGACTGTTCATCAGCAGCCTTAACAATGTGAGCAACATGAAAAATATTCGCTGTCACAGGAGTCGCAGTTAAAACCATTGCACCACTCATAGCGATAGCAAAGGCTTTCCCGATTAATCTTTTACGCATATAGTTTTTCCTCCGTTTTCTGTAATATAAAATAATAGCGTGTATGTAGTTAGAAAACTCTAACTGATGAAAGATATGATACCACACGAAAGGTTAGCGAACAATAACTGTAAATGAGAATAATTATCAATATCTTGTCATTCATTAAATGCAGGTGTGCTCCTACGGTCACTGGACAGGATATTGATAATTATTCTGGAAGTTACTATAATTAAGGAAGTCATATTAAGAAATTCGTAAGAATTATATCCGCAGAAACGAAAGAACCACCTGATACACTAAAACCATCAAAGATACGAGGAGGAAAAGTATGAACCAGCCAAAGATTCTGGTCGTTGACGACGACAAAGAGATCGTAGGAGCGATCAAGAAACGTCTGGAAATGGAAGACTATGAAATCATAACGGCATATGATGGTCTGGAAGCCATGGATATTCTGATGGAACAAGAAGTCCAGCTTCTGATCATAGACGTTATGATGCCGAAGATGGACGGACTATCCGCAACGATGAAGATCAGGGAAAGCAAGAACATCCCGATCATCATTCTTTCAGCCAAGACAGAAGAAAGCGATAAGATCCTGGGACTATCTATGGGAGCCGACGACTATATCAGCAAACCATTTCGTCCAGATGAACTAGTAGCGAGAGTGAAATCCCAGCTGCGAAGATACATACAGTTTGGAGGAATGAACGCCGCAGAAAGTAATAAGGAACAGATCATCAATGGCGGACTGATCCTTGACATGAAAGGAAAAAGGATGATGGTAGACGGAGAGCCAGTGAAACTGACTGCAACCGAATACAAGATCGTAAGCCTTCTGATGAACAACCTGGGCAGAGTATTTTCAGCAGATGAGATTTACGAACGCGTATGGAACGAAGAAGCCTATGCGACAGAGAATACCGTTATGGTCCATATCCGTCGTATCCGCGAGAAAATAGAAATAGATGCAAAAAATCCAAGATATTTAAAGGTGGTGTGGGGAATTGGATACAAGATCGAGAAAATGGACTAACAAAGTATTGATCACACTTGTGATGATCGCCATGACCCTGTCAGGGATATATGGACTCAATACGATCCATAACATGGCATTGACAGGGGATAACAGCTTCAGTCTGGATGAACAGGATCAATCAGACTATATCAAACACACACAGATGTCACTGTTTGACAAATGGGCGGATCAAGAAAGTAATAAAGTCTATTATACACAGGCAAATCATGTATCAGAAAGTTTACTGAATAAGATAAAAAAAGAATCGTTTGTGAAAGTAACGATGAAGGTCAAACCATATGATAAAAAGATGGTAACGACAACATCAACATATGGAACAGAAAATGCGAACTATACTGGGGGCAGGATTGAACATTTTCATATAGAAAGAGACAAGACAGAGAAATTAAACAAAGACGGAAGTTTCAAAGGATGGGATCCGTATGACGAATACGATGAGTACAATGCGGATCAGACAGAATACTATGAATTCTATGGGGATAATTATACGCTGCAGGATATATTCCCGGAACAGCTTCTGATCAATGATGAGAAGAATCAGCGTCTGGAAAATGCAGACATTGAGATTTCTTTGACAAAAAAAGCACTAACAGAGATTGAAAATTTCCGAAAAGGATCAACAAAACAGATCACGATGGGAATCAAAACGATCATTGTTGTTTCGATTATTGAATTGATCGGAACGATCCTGCTGTGCATCTTATTTGCACTTCAGGAAAAGCGAACCAGATTCTTTAGAGGGCTTGACAGGCTCTGGTGGGAGATCATACTAGTGACAGCAACTACGCTGCTTGGACTGGCGATCGCATTATGCTTTGCAATCTGGGAATATACGATAGAATATACACAGGGCGGGATCACAGGTTCAACGATCGAGATGATCATGACACTGAGTTATATCTCAGTCCCATTTTTCATCGTGGCATTTGCCGTATGTATTCAGACTACGGTATGGAGGATTCGCCAGAAGAATCTTCTCGATTCAACATTTTGTCTGGGATATATTCGAAAATGGAGCCGTCAGGCAAAGACAAGAAGAAAGCTGGAAGATGAAGCGATGTCATTTGCACAAAAACATGCAAGAGACAGGATCAGACAGTACAGGGTCTTACGATATATTTTAACTGTCGGTACACTTGCTTGTATCATCATGGGAATGAGTGGAATAAATATCCCATCCCCACTCTTGTTTATAGCAGCAGTCATCTTTGTTTTTCTTATCAGATATTTTTCAAGATATTCAGACAAATATGCAAAAGAACAGAGAGATTTAAACATGCTGGTCGATCAGATCGAACGTATTTCCAATGGGGAACTGACGGCAACGACCGATATTTCACAAGAATCTGCGTATTATGAATACAGTCAGAAACTGACCAATATCGGGCAGGGAATGGAAAAAGCATTAGAAACACAGATGAAGGGCGAGAGAATGAAGATCGATCTAATCACAAATGTATCACATGATCTTAAGACACCGCTGACTTCTATCATCGGATACGTCGATCTCTTAAGCAGAGATCAGACATTATCTGCAGAATCAAGAGATTATGTAACCATCCTGATCAACAAGACCGAACGCTTAAAATCTATCATTTCTGACCTGTTTGAACTTGCGAAAGCAACAAGTGGAGATGCGAAAGTAGATCTGGAAGAAATGGATATGAAACGTCTGGTAGAACAGACACTGGGGGATATGGCAGATCAGATAGAAGAATCTGGATTTGCGATCAGATATCAGTGCGAAGCTACACACACAAGATTTATCGGAGACAGCAGCCGCATGTACCGAGTGGTACAAAATGTCATAGAAAATGCCTTAAAATACTCCCTGAAAGGAACCAGGATCTTCCTAAGGATCACCGAAGCAGATCAAAATATAAAATTAGAAGTTATAAACACAGCATCCTATGAGATGAATTTTACAGAAGAAGAGATCATGGAACGGTTTGCCAGAGCGGAAAAATCACGTACCAGCGAAGGAAACGGATTAGGACTTTCCATCGCAGACAGTTTTACAAAGAATTGTGGAGGAGAGTTTTCGATAAGAATAGACGGAGATCAATTCCTGGTTACTATACAATTTAAACAATATTTAGAAGTAAACAAATAGATTTCATATGTTTTTTCACAAAATTGAAAAAATTGTAAAAAACTATGTTGAAAGGGTAGAAAACATAAATATAAAAGTATATACTAGTGGTGTCGACAATATGCAAATAGACCATTTGAGAGAGTGGTTTTTAAATCCTTTTTTTCATGAAGTTTTGATACATGGTGACTTATGGAACGGTTGCGTATTTGGAGACATCTGCTTTTAAAGTCTCTTCAGACATTAAGATCTGGAGGGGCTTTTTTCTTATTTCATAGGAAATTTCGATGAAATCCCCTATGAAATAAAAAGCCCTCCGGGCAGGATCGCACTGCGGCGGAAGGGAAATTTGTCGCTGAAGCGACCCGCCGCAGGCGGAGAATCCTGCAAAGCAGGATTCTTTCTTACTATTAGAAATAAGACGTAACAGCATTTGATACAAACAAATGCTTCTGGTATAATAAAAAGAAAAGAGCATGCACGGAAAGGACACGAAAGAATGAAGAGACGTTTAATCAGCCTTGTCCTTGTATTTATGCTTGTCATGACAGCAGGATGCGGGAAGAAGAGTACAACAAAGAAACTCAAGACAGAAGATCTGGATGAAACAACCCTGCAGGGAATGGCAAAAGATATCACAAAGGAGATGTCCTTAAAGAATAAGATCGGACAACTATTTATGGTATCTGTTTATCAATTAGATGAGGCAGAAAGCAAGAATCAGACAAGCGTGACGAGTCAGATGAAGAAGACATTGAAGAAGTATCCAGCAGGTGGGGTGATCATGTTTGCGAAGAATATCAACACACCTGATCAGACAAAGAAGATGACGGATGAGCTTCAAGATGCCTCCTATATTCCACTATTTATGGCAGTGGATGAGGAAGGTGGACAGGTTTCAAGAGTCGCATCAAATCCCAAGATGAAGATGACAGTATATCCATCTGCACAGGAAGTTGGAAGAACTTACAATAACAAGAAGATCGCGCAGATGGGAAAGACACAGGGAAAGGAATTAAAAGAGCTTGGATTTAATATGAATCTTGCACCAGTCGCAGATGTTTTAACGAATAAGAATAACACAGAGATCGGAGACCGAAGCTTTGGCACAGACTCAAAGAAAGTTGCTGATATTATTACAACACTGGTAAAGAACATGCAGAAACAACAGATCTCAGCGACATTAAAGCATTTTCCAGGAAGTGGACAGACTGGAGGAGACACACACCGCGGAAGCACAGAGACCGATCAGACGATCAATACATTAAGAGATACAGATTTTAAACCATTTAAAGCAGGAATCAAGGCAAAAGCTGATGCAGTGATGGTGTCACATCTGATGCTGTCTAATGTGACAGATGAGAAGGAGCCTTCAAGCCTGAGCAGCAGAGTTGTATCAGATATTCTAAGAGATGAACTTGAATATAAGGGCGTTATCATGACCGATGCGATGAACATGAAAGCGATCACAGATAACTATAGTTCCGGAGAAGCAGCAGTGAAAGCAATTCAGGCAGGAGTTGACCTGATCGTGATGCCGGATAACTATAAAGAAGCATACAAGGCAATTGAGAAGGCACTAAAAAGTGGCGAGATCAAAGAATCAAGAATAGATAAATCTGTAAGAAGGATCATATATACAAAGCTTAAGCGAGGAGAGATCCCTCCAGATACTACATTATTAAAAGAGAATCAATAACAGGGATGCTTGCAGATTTAAAATGAATATGTTACTATCAAAAATGTGTATTTTACAAAGGAAACTAAAGATTGTATAACAGAAAGGTCAAAAGATCACGATGAGCAGAGAGAACTTTGATAAGTTGGGAGAAGAATGTGGAGTTTTCGGTATCTACGATTTCGATGGCAATGATGTAGCGTCAACGATTTATTATGGATTGTTTGCACTTCAGCATCGAGGTCAGGAAAGCTGCGGAATTGCAGTTTCTGATACGAATGGTCCAAAACGTAATGTCACATCTCGAAAAGGTATGGGATTATGTAATGAAGTGTTTACACCAGATTCCCTTCAGGCATTAAAGGGAGATATCGGTGTGGGGCATGTAAGGTATTCAACAGCAGGAGAGAGTGTTCCTGAGAATGCCCAGCCACTGGTTTTAAATTATGTAAAAGGTACTTTAGGACTTGCACATAATGGTAATCTGATCAATGCAATAGAACTTCGCGAAGAATTAGAAAAGACAGGAGCTATTTTCCAGACAACGATCGATTCTGAAGTTATCGCATATCATATCGCAAGAGAACGCGTGAATACATCATCAATTGAGAAGGCAGTAGCCAGAGCAATGCAGAAGATCAAAGGTGCGTATTCCCTGATCGTTATGTCACCAAGGAAACTGATCGGGGCAAGAGATCCATATGGATTTAAGCCATTATGTATCGGTAAGAGAGATAATGCTTATGTATTAGCATCTGAAAGCTGTGCATTAGATACGATCGGAGCAGAATTTATCCGTGACGTGAATCCAGGAGAGATCGTAACGATCACAAAGGATGGAATTCAGTCAGACTGTGATTTATGTCTTCCAAAGGAGAAAACAGCAAGATGTATCTTTGAATACATTTATTTTGCAAGACCAGACAGTGAGATTGACGGAGTTGGGGTATACCACTCAAGAATTCAGGCAGGAAGATACCTCGCACAGGATTCACCGGTAGAAGCAGACTTGGTTGTCGGAGTACCAGAATCAGGAAATGCAGCAGCTCTTGGATATTCCTTAGAGTCAGGCATCCCATATGGAACCGCATTTGTCAAGAACGGTTATGTTGGAAGAACTTTCATCAAACCAGGACAGAGCAGCCGTGAATCAAGCGTGCAGATCAAGTTAAATGTTTTAAAAGAAGCAGTCAAAGGAAAGAGAGTCATCATGATCGATGATTCCATCGTACGAGGAACAACAAGTGACCGCATTGTGAAGATGTTACGCGATGCAGGAGCGACAGAAGTTCACGTAAGGATCAGTTCCCCACCATTCCTGTGGCCATGCTACTTTGGAACTGATATTCCAGAGAGAGAACAGCTGATCGCATATAACAGATCGATCAACGAGATCTGTGAAGTGATCGGAGCAGATAGTTTAGGATACTTAGGAGAAGAGAGACTTTCACAGATGGTACAGGGATTACCGATCTGTAAAGGATGTTTCACAGGTGAGTATCCAATGAAACCGCCAACAAGAGATATTCGTGGAAATTTTGAAAGATAAGGATAAGGAGATTTTTATGAACGACCGTTACCAGAGCCCATTATCAGAACGTTATGCAAGCAAAGAGATGCAGTACATCTTTTCTCCAGACAAGAAGTTTAAGACATGGAGAAAGTTATGGATCGCACTTGCTGAGACAGAGAAAGAATTAGGACTTGATATCACACAGGAACAGATCGACGAATTAAAAGCACATGCAGAAGACATCAACTACGATGTAGCAAAAGAACGTGAAAAATTAGTCCGTCATGATGTTATGTCTCATGTATATGCATACGGAGTACAATGTCCAAAGGCAAAAGGAATCATCCATTTAGGAGCAACATCCTGCTATGTTGGTGATAACACAGACATCATCATCATGACAGAAGCATTAAAGCTTGTCAGAGTAAAATTATTAAATGTGATCAACGAATTATCCAAATTCGCAATGAAATACAAAGATCTTCCAACACTTGGATTTACACATTTTCAGCCAGCACAGCCTACAACAGTAGGTAAGAGAGCAAGCCTTTGGCTGATGGATCTCGTATATGATCTAGAAGATCTTGATCACGTGATCGCTAACATGAGATTATTAGGATCAAAAGGAACAACAGGAACACAGGCAAGTTTCTTAGAGTTATTCGAAGGAAACCACGAAACGATCAAGAAGATCGATGGAATGATCGCCAAGAAGATGGGATTTGACAAATGCCAGCCAGTATCTGGACAGACATACTCTAGAAAAGTTGATTCCCGCGTGATCAACGTATTAAGCCAGATCGCACAGTCTGCTCATAAGTTCTCAAACGACATCAGACTTCTTCAGCACTTAAAAGAAGTAGAAGAACCATTTGAGAAGAACCAGATCGGATCCTCTGCAATGGCATATAAGAGAAACCCAATGAGAAGTGAAAGAATCGCTTCCTTAGCAAACTACGTAATGTCAGATGCCATGAACCCAGCATTAGTAGCATCTACACAGTGGTTTGAAAGAACATTAGATGACTCAGCCAACAAACGTTTATCTGTACCAGAAGGATTCTTAGCGATCGATGGTATCTTAGACCTTTACTTAAACGTTGTAGACGGATTAGTTGTATACCCTAAGGTTATCGAAAGCCGTTTAAGAAGCGAACTTCCATTCATGGCAACAGAGAATATCATGATGGATGCAGTAAAAGCTGGTGGAGACAGACAGGAACTTCATGAGAAGATCCGTGTACATTCTATGGCAGCAGGAAAAGTTGTCAAAGAAGAAGGAAAAGCAAACGATCTGTTAGAGAGAATCGCAGCAGACCCAGCATTTGGTATGAACATGGAGCAGTTACAGGCGATCATGAAACCAGAGAACTTCGTAGGACGTGCACCACAGCAGACAGAAGAATTTGTGAATGAAGTGATCAATCCAATTCTGGAAGAGAATAAAGAAGTACTCGGATTAACAGCTGAGATCAACGTATAATAAGATAAAATTTTAATATAAAAAGAGATGGAAAGATCAAAACAATATAGATTTTTCCATCTCTTTTTGCTGTATTTTAAGAAAAAATTACCAAAAAGCAGGAAATGGGCAGGAGTAGATATAGGAAATTAAGAAAAGGAATGGTATAATAGGTTTAAAACAAATATGTGAGAGCATATGTAAGGGGAAAGTATATGAAGAAATTAAAAACAATCGCTCAAAGAAAAAAATGGAATATGATACTTGGGATCTCAGATATCATAATGATGATCATAGCATCATATCTTGCATTATTAACGCGATTTGAATTCTATCCATCACAGATTGCACCGATTTTTTTGAAAAATGCTGCAAAATACATGCCGTTGAATCTCTTTTGCAGTATTGTGATCTTTATGGCATATCGATTGTATTCAACGCAATGGAAGTATGCAGGAATCTCCGATTTTATTAATGTCGTTAAAGCAGCTGTGATCGCAGCAGTTTTCCAGTTGATCGGAATTTATATGTTACAATGGGAGATACCAAGAAGTTACTATTTCTTGTATTTGGTATATCTGCTGTTGGGAATGTTTTTTATCCGATTACTTGTCCGATTGATTCAGGGAAGTGAACCACTCAAAGTGAAGGACATTGGCAAGAAGAAAGTTCCGGTAATGTTGATCGGAGCAGGAGAAGCAGGAAGCATCATTTTAAATGAGATCAAAAAGAGTACATATGTGACTAAAACGATCCGTTGCATCATAGATGATGATCCAGCGAAGAAAGGAACATATTTATCTGGGATACCAGTGGTTGGCAATCGTAATACGATCCTGCGCAATGCAGTTAAATTTGATGTTGAAGAGATCATTTTGGCAATTCCGACAATAGAACCCAAGGATCGCAAGGACATCCTTGAGATCTGCAAGCAGACAGGATGCCGTCTGAGTATTCTTCCGGGTTTATATCAGCTGATCAACAGTGAAGTTACAGTATCTGCTCTAAGAGAAGTAGAGATTGAAGATCTGCTTGGAAGAGAGTCAGTGAAAGCCAATCTTCCATCAATCATGAGCTATGTCAAAGACAGAGTCGTATTTGTCACAGGGGGAGGCGGATCGATCGGAAGTGAGATCTGCAGACAGATCGCAAGATATCAGCCGAAGAAGTTAGTGATCATTGATAATTATGAGAACAATGCCTACGAGATTCAGATGGAATTAAAGAGAACACATCCAGAACTAGATTTGAAAGTATTGATCGTATCTGTCCAGAACCATCTGCGAATACACAATATTTTCGAAGATTATAAGCCTGATATCGTATTTCATGCAGCAGCACATAAGCATGTGCCATTGATGGAAGACAGCCCGCATGATGCGATCAAGAACAATGTATTTGGCACATTTAACATAGCCAAAGAAGCAGGAATGAGCGGTGTAAAGAGAATGGTACTGATCTCCACGGATAAGGCAGTAAGACCGACAAATATCATGGGTGCTTCCAAGCGAATCTGTGAGATGGTCATTCAATACATGAATAGCTTATACGATACAGAATACGTTGCTGTAAGATTTGGAAATGTTCTTGGAAGTAACGGAAGTGTCGTTCCGTTGTTCAAGAAGCAGATTGCCAATGGTGGTCCGGTAACAGTTACACATCCAGAGATCATCCGATACTTTATGACGATCCCAGAAGCCGTCAGTCTGGTGTTAGAAGCAGGAGCTTACGCAGAAGGCGGGGAAATATTTATCCTTGATATGGGAGAACCAGTCAAGATCTTAGATCTTGCGAAGAATATGATCCGTTTATCAGGACTTACACCAGGAGAAGATATAGAAATCCAGTTTACTGGCTTAAGACCAGGGGAGAAGCTGTATGAAGAACTTCTGATCGATGAGGAGAATAAAAAAGAGACAAAGAACAAACGAATTTTCATTGGAAGTCCAAGGATGATGGAGACAGAACAATTTAGTGAACTGATCGCTGAATTAGATCATGCGGCATTTTCCGAAGATCCGAATATTCGTGAAGTTGTAAAAAGATTAGTTCCAGAGTATACATATAAACAGACAAATCAACAGACAAAATGACAGGGGGATGAGACAGCATGAAAGAACGTATATATATGGCATCACCAACGATGCATGGGGAAGAACAGAAGTTTGTGCAGGAAGCATTTGACACCAACTGGATCGCACCACTTGGGCCAAATGTCAATGGCTTTGAACGTGAGATGGAAGCGTATACAGGAATCGCACACTGCAGTGCACTAAGCGCAGGAACCGCAGCACTGCATCTGGCGGTGAAATTATTAGAAGTCGGGGAAGGAGATACCGTGATATGTCCTTCACTGACTTTTGCTGCAACAGTGAATCCAGTCGCCTATGAAAAAGGCAAGATCGTATTTGTGGATTCTGAACCAGAGACATGGAATATGTCACCACAGGCATTGAAAAGAGCATTGGAAGAACATAAAGAAGCAAAAGCAGTGATCGTTGCACACCTTTATGGAACACCAGCCAAGGTAGACGAGATCAAAGCAATCTGTGAAGAATATAAAGTTCCACTGATCGAAGATGCTGCAGAAAGTCTGGGAGCAACATATAAAGGAGTCCAGACAGGAAGATTCGGAGTCATGGCAGGATTTTCATTCAATGGAAATAAGATCATCACGACATCAGGCGGTGGAATGATCGCATCAGAGAATGAAGAATACATCAAGCATGCAACATTCCTGGCAACACAGGCAAAAGAACCGGTCCGACATTATGAACACAAGGAGATCGGATATAACTACCGAATGTCTAATATCACAGCGGGAGTTGGAAGAGGTCAGCTTCTGCATCTGGATGAACACATTGCGAAGAAAAAAGCAATCTATGAGACATACAAAGATGCTTTCAAGGATTATAAACAAGTGCATATGAATCCATATGAAACATGCAGTGAACCAAACTTCTGGTTATCATGTATGACGATCGATGAAGACAGTAAGACAAAACCATTAGATATCATAGAAGCTCTGGAACAAGAGAATATCGAAAGCCGTCCGATCTGGAAACCATTACATCAACAACCAGTATTTAAAGGGTGCGAATTCTATTCTCATTACGAAGATGATAAGAAACCAGTATCAGAAGATATCTTTGACCGCGGATTATGTCTTCCAAGTGATATTAAGAATACAAAAGAAGATATGGATCGGATCATAGGAATCATAAGATCCGTACTGGACCGATAAGAACAAAATGTAAACGGAGTATATATAAAGATGTATCACCAATATATCAAACGATTTTTTGACATCATATTGTCACTGTGCTGTATCATTGTATCAAGCCCGATCCTGCTTGTCACAGCACTGTTAGTAAGGATTAAATTAGGGAGCCCCGTGATCTTCAAACAAGAAAGACCGGGATATCATAACGAAATATTTACACTCTACAAGTTCAGAAGTATGACAGACGCCGTCGATGAGAATGGTGATCTGCTGCCAGACAAAGAACGTCTTCCAAGATTTGGACAGATGTTAAGATCCACAAGTCTTGATGAATTACCTGAATTCTTCAACATCTTATTTGGACATATGAGTTTTGTCGGGCCAAGACCATTATTGAAACAATACATAGATTTCTACAGTGCAAGACAGAAACGACGTGCAGATGTAAGACCAGGACTGACTGGACTTGCACAGGTGAATGGGAGAAATGCCATCAGCTGGGAAGAAAAGTTTGAATTCGACCTTGAATATGTGGATAACATTTCATTTCTTATCGACATCAAGATCATATTAAAGACTGTGACCAAAGTCTTAAAAAGAGCAGGGATCAGTGCACAGGAATCTGTGACAATGTATGCCTTTCAGGGAACAAAGAAAGACCAGTTTTCCAAATACAAGAAAGCAGGACACTTAAAGATCTTATTTTCAAGCGTGGCAGATCAGGTCGAATTTATCGATACCTTCCGCTATGCTGTCGGCAGATTAGGGGTGAAAGTAACATTTGTCGGCTGTGATCATTCACTGGAAGCACCAGCATTATATCGCTGCCATAAGCACTATCAGGTTCCACAGCCAGGGGAAGAAGGTTATGTCACAGAACTCTTACATATCTGTAAACAGGAGAAGATCGCTCTGCTCATTCCAAGAACAGAAGAAGACGTTTTTATCCTGTCACAAAGAGCCAGCGAATTTGAAGCTGTTGGAACAGAAGTTCTCATTGCAAATGAAGAATTAGCTCTGCTGTGCAGCAACAAACGCTGGACAGCTCGTTTTTTTGAAGAATGTGGTCTTAACGCACCACAGGTCGTAAGCAGTGCCAATGACTATACACAAGGATTCCCAGCAATGTTTGCAGTATTGGATGAGATGGATAATCTGGAGAAAAGCATCATGATCCATGATGAACAAGAATTAAGTTTTCATGCATCAAAATACGCGAATTACACGATACGTCCATTTTTAAATGGGAAGATGTATGAAATCGACGTATTCTGCAATCTAGACGGAAGCCCGGTTTACATCACACCAAGGGCAAAGGAAGAAGTCGAGGGAAAAGAAAGTGCAAGATACAGAGTTGTAAGAGATTATAAGATCGTAGAAGAAGCAAAGAAAGTGATAAAGAAATTAAGGCCATCCGGATGGATGACGATCTTTATGCTTCGTGAAGAACATACAGACAAAGATTATTTTATTCGAATGGAACCATGGTATCATCAGGCAAACACCGTATCGATCAAGGCAGGAGCCGACGCACCATATGCAGCACTCTCCATGATGTTAGGTGAACCAATGGAATACAAAGAGGATGCAGCCGATGACAATGTTATTTTCACAAGATTTGAAAAAAGTGTATGTTTAAATACAAGAGAAGAACCGATCGTAGAGATTCATGATTTTAAAGATCTGTATCATTTAGATGAGGGAATTGGTTCAGTGATTTTTGATCTGGATGACACATTATATTCAGAGAAAGATTATGTACGAAGCAGTTTCCGAGTGGTAGAACGAATGCTTCCAGAAGTGAACAATATCTTTAATAAGTTATGCGCAGCACTGGAAAAAGGGCAGCCACCACTGGAAACGGTATTAAAAGATGCAGGAATGTATTCGGATGAATTATTATTAAAATGCAGAGAAGCCATCAGGGACCATAAACCAGAGATTTCATTGTATGAAGGAGTCAAAGAATTATTCTTTGAACTACACACGCAAAAGCGAAGTATCGGGATCTTGATCGATGGAACACCAAAAGTACAGCGAGCCAAGATAGAAGCCCTGGGGTTAGATAAAATGGCAGACGAGATACTGATCACAGACGAACTTGCAGGACATGGAAATGTCATGGAATTCAGGAAACCAAATGATCTTCCATTTCTGATCATGAGAAAACGATTAGAAATACCATGCAGGAACATGGCATTTGTCGGAGATGATATCGAGAAAGATTTTATTGCACCGAAAGCATTAGGAATGGAATGCTATTGGAAGAAGAATGAGGATGGGTTATATGAGTAAAGAACCAAAGATAAAACCAATCGTGATCGTTGGAGCCGGTGGTATGGGAAGAGATACTCAGTGGCTGATCGAACGGATCAACGAAGAAGAACCAACATATGAGATTCTTGGATACATAGACGATGGAATCCAGCAAGGTAGCATCATAGATGGCTATCCGATTCTTGGAGGAATGAAATACCTCGAAGAATACGACAAAGAACAAAAACTTGCCGTCGCCTTCGCTATAGGCAATGCAAAAGTCCGTGAAAAACTCGTTTTAAAATGTCTGCCAAATCCAAACTTATGGTATCCTAATCTGATCGATCCATCCGTGATCACATCACAAAGAGTGCATCTAGGACAAGGAAATATCATTTGTACATCCGTTATTATGACAACGAATATAGAGATTGGTAATTTTAATCTGATCTGCAACCGGAGTATTGTCGGGCATGATGATGAGATTGGAGATTATAATACCCTGTATCCGGGAGTTTTACTGTCAGGAGATGTCCATTTAAAGACTGAGACAGAGATCGGCACAGGAAGCCAGATCATACAAGGGCTGCATATCACAGACGAAGTGATCATGGGAGCAGGAAGTACAGTAATCGAAGATATCAACGAAGCAGGAACTTATGTTGGAGTACCAGTGAAAAGAGTAAACGATGAAGAATAAGAAGATATTAATTTTAGCAAACCTAGACGTAGGATTATACAAATTCAGAAAAGCACTGATCAAAGAACTCATAGATCAAGGAAATGAAGTCTATATATCCCTGCCAAAAGGAATGTTAGTACAGAATTTAAAAGAAATGGGATGTCATTTTATCGAAACACCAGTAGATCGAAGGGGGATCAATCCAGCAACAGATCTTAAACTGATGATGAGATACTTTAACATCTTAGGCAAGATAAAGCCAGACCTCGTGATCACCTACACGATCAAACCAAACATTTACGGAGGGATCGCAGCAAGATTCAAAAGAATTCCATATGCAGTCAACATCACAGGATTAGGAACTGCATTTCAGAATGAAAATATGATCAAGAAACTCGTCGTATTTTTATATAAACTATCCTGCAAAAAGGCAAAAACGATCTTCTTTGAAAATGAAGGAAATAAGCAGGTGTTTATAGAAAATAATATTATCAAAGAATCCAGATCATGTACTCTCCCAGGAGCAGGGATCGACCTTGATGAATACAAGATGACACCATACCCAGAAGAATCAAGAAACATCCGGTTCTTGTTTATCGGACGTGTGATGAAAGAAAAAGGAGTCGAAGAACTGTTCAAAGCAGCAAAGAACATTAAGAAGATCTACCCAGAAGTATCGTTTGATATCGTAGGACCAATGGAAGATGATTACAAGGAACGAATTCAGTCATTGGTCAGAAATGGGATCATTTATTATTATGGCTATCAGGAAGATGTCAAACCATTCATTAAGAAATGCGATTGCTTTGTATTACCGTCGTATCATGAAGGCATGGCAAATACACTGCTAGAATGTGGAGCGATGGGAAGACCATTGATTACCAGCAGGATTCATGGGTGCATGGAAGCAGTGAGAGATGGCGAGAATGGATATCTGGTGGATGTGAAGGATATTAAGGGATTGGAAGAGAAGATGATGGAATTTATTGAACTTTCCTATGAAGAGAAGAAACAGATGGGAGAGAAGTCACGGGAAGTGATGGAGAAGAGGTTTGATAAGGAGAAGGTTGTTGAGATGACTTTGGAAGGATTATTTAGATAGTAACTAATAAGTTATAAAAATAGTTAGGGAGTTGAATTAATAAAATGGGAGAACCAATCAGAGTATTACAAGTTGTCACTCACATGAACCGTGGTGGACTTGAAACAATGCTTATGAATTATTATCGAAATATAGATAGGAATAAAGTTCAGTTTGATTTTCTGACACACAGACCAGAAAATGAAAAGAAAGATTATGACGATGAAATCAGAGGTTTAGGCGGTAAAATCTACCATATGCCAGTATTGAATCCTTTTAGTCCAAGTTATATGAAAAGTCTGGACCGATTCTTTAAGGAACATAAAGAATATAAGATTGTACATTCTCATTTAGATTGTCTGAGTGCATATCCATTAAAAGCAGCGAAGAAAAATGGGGTGCCAGTAAGAATTGCACATGCACATACGACACTAGTTGATACAAATTTAAAAAAATACATAAAATTGTTTTCTAAAAAAAAGATTTCGAAATATGCAACAAATTTATTTGCATGTGGACAACGAGCAGGGAAATGGATGTTTGAAGGACAAC
>OQVH01001168.1_pt1 | contig 17661 bp, 9 predicted proteins | sample 1691641 | NCBI WGS metagenome assembly OQVH01 (sample SAMN03418286, study PRJEB22391) | human gut metagenome | biome: human-gut; feature: organic feature; material: feces | host: Homo sapiens | place: Italy | collected 2013-04
CAACCATGCGGCGGGCTATGTCGGCGTCATGTGGGTCTAGCTGCAGGTTGTCGAAGAAGAGCTTCAACTCAGTGATGGGCAAATCTACCAGTTCGGAGATGTTGCGTCCTCCCACGCGTACGTAGTTTGCTTCGGGCTTCAGGCGGGTACCGTGGCATTTGGGGCAGAGCGTCTTTCCGCGGTAGCGTGCCAGCATCACACGGTATTGTATCTTGTACTGATTTTCCTGCACCATCTTGAAGAAGGCGTTGATGCCCTCAAAGTAGGGTGTCCCTTCCCACAGCATCCGGCGTTGCTCGTCGGTCAGTTCATAATAGGGAGTGAAGATGGGGAAGCCGGCTTTCTCGGCTCCGTGTATCACCATATCCCTCCATTCGCCCATCTTTTCGCCCCGCCAGCATACAACGGCTCCATCATAGACGGACAAGGAGCGGTCGGGTATCACGAGATGCTCGTCGATGCCGATGACTTTCCCGAATCCCTCGCATACGGGACATGCGCCGATGGGAGAGTTGAAGGAGAACATCTGGTCTGTTCCGAAAAGGACTCCGTGAGCCGCCTCACCGACTCGGCAGAGACAGCCATGTACGAAGGAGACGGCGCCTGCCTGCTGCGGTTCTACCAGTCCGACGGAAGCACCTCACTTCCTGTCCGCTGACCGGGCTGAAGGTTTTCCCCACACGGGCATAGAGCAGCCGCAGGTATTCGTATATTTCGGTGGAGGTGCCCACGGTGGACCGCGGATTGCGGCTACTAACTTTCTGCTCGATGGCAATGGCAGGCGGGATGCCTTTGATGAAATCGCATTCGGGCTTGCTCATGCGTCCCAGGAATTGGCGGGCGTAACTGCTCAAGCTCTCCACGTAGCGGCGCTGCCCCTCGGCATATAATGTATCGAAAGCAAGTGAGGATTTTCCGGAACCGGACAGTCCGGTGATGACTACGAGTTTGTTACGGGGAATCTCTACGTCAATGTTCTTGAGGTTATTGACACGGGCTCCCTTTATGATAATCGATGTATTTTCTGCCATATAAAAGTCACTTATGTGATTTAGGATTTGCAAAGATAATGCAAACCGGGGTAGAATAAAACGAACCTGCTGGAAAAATCGTATCAGATAGGCAAGGTTAAGATTTGTTATACTTTAGGATGACTGCTAATTTACATTAAATAAAAGCACTAAATTCGCATCCGACTCCTTTTAATGTCCGAACATGGTAAAGCGTAATATAAAATGGCTTCTTGTTGTGCTGGTGTTAGGTTTATGCCCCTCAATCCTGCATGCCGAAGACCCTTATGGAGAGATGAAAGCTCTGGCAGATAGTGCGCAGAAAGTGTTGGGACAAGACCGATTGCCTTCCATCAATGCCCGGTGGATAAAACTTGCCCGCGAACTGAACGATACGGTACAGATTAGTGATGCCCATAACAACTTGATTTCTCATTATTATCAGTTGGGGGACATTGACCAATTGAAAGCCGCAACCTATGAATATATGGACTGGTGCTGGAAATACCAACGGACACGAGACCGGTATATGGCGTGGCGGCAGTACATTCAGCGTATGACGGAGAAAGGTATGCAGGAGGAGGCGATGGCTGAAACCGTCAGGCTCCATCAGGATGCCGAGCAAGCCCGGGACAAATACGGATTGGCATGTGGCGAAATGTGCATCGGGTATAACCATCGGGTCTTTGGAAACAACGTAAAACTGTGTATAGAGAATTACAACAATGCACTGAAACTTTTCGAGGAAGGCAGCTATTATCGTGACGCATACGTGGTGTTGCTTAATATTATCCAGACTTATCTTTCACGCAGTGAGTATGCAGAAGCCGGCGAGTATCTGAGTAAATTGTCGCAACTGGAGGACAAACTGGACCGTAAACAAGTCGGCATAGACCCTTCCCTGCACCTGCGTTTCTGTGAATTCAGGGTTATAGGCTTATTGGCCAATGAAGGTAGAAAGGCTACTGAGTCTTATATTGAGGAGACCGACCGCTTCTACCGTCAACATCCGGAGAGCTCGACACCCGAAGCATGGTTTGGCTATAAGATAATGTGTTGCCGTATCCTCGGTGATTTGAAAGGTAACATTGCTTACGTGGATTCACTCATGGATTATCAGCATTCACTGGGGCTTTGCTATCCTTATAACCATTATATGAAAGGAGAACTGCAGGAACAGTTGGGCGATTATCGTGCGGCTTGCCGCAGTTATGCCAGATATGCCGCCGTGAGTGACTCCGTGCGTACGGCAGAAATGGATGACAAGCTAAGCAAATATACGGCACAGTTTGAGGTGGACCGGTTGAAGATGGAGAAGCTGGAGCTGAGTGCCAGATTGAACAAGGAACGACTGATGATAGCCTTGGCTGTTGGCGGACTGGTATTGTTGCTTTTGCTGCTCATTACTTATCTGTATATCCGCACCCTCTCCATGAACCGCAAGTTGGAAGCTGCACGCAGGGCGGTGGAAAAAATGAGCCAGGTCAAAAGTTCCTTTATACAGCATATCACCCATGAAATCCGTACTCCGTTGAATTCCATCGTCGGCTTTTCTACCTTGCTGGCTCAAGAGAAGCTGGATGATGTGGAGAAACGCGAGTATGTTGAACAAGTGGAGGGCAACAATACATATCTGTTGAGTCTGATGGAGAACATACTCAATATTGCGGATATGGATTCGCGAGTGTGGGAGATGCCGCGGGAGGAGATAGAAGTGGATGCGTGTTGCAAGGAATGTATTGAGGGCTTCCGTCCGGAACTGAAGCCGGGAGTTGAACTGGAATATGTGCCTGCTTCCGGCATTATGGCCTTTTATGCAGCCCGGCAATGGCTGAAAATGGTGCTGGTGTCTTTGTTGGATAATGCGGTGAAGTTTACGGAAGAAGGTCATATACGCGTTTCCTGCGAGGAAGATAAGTCCCGACATGTATTGCGCTTCGTGATAGAGGATACCGGTATAGGCATCAGGCCGGACGAATCGGACCGTATTTTCGAACGTTTTTATAAAGTGGACACGTTTACCAAAGGGTCCGGATTGGGGCTTGCCATAGCCAATGAGATAATGGAGTTGGTGGGAGGCCGGATTTATCTGGATGACACCTATTGCGGAGGATGCCGCTTTATTGTGGAATGGCCGATGAAGGACAAACCTTAATTATAAACTATTTTAAGTATTAAAAAGCTGTAATTAGAGAATGAGAGTAAAATCCCTTTTATGTGTATTCTTCTTGCTGCTAATGGCGGGAGGAGTATTTGCGCAAGTGCAGACCGGGTCTGCCTATCCTAAACGTGAATTTCGTGCAGCATGGATACAGTCAGTAAACGGACAGTTCCGTGGAATGCCGACCGAAAAACTGAAGCAGAATCTGATCGGGCAGTTGAATTCCTTGCAGAAGGCGGGAATCAACGCCATAATTTTCCAGGTACGTCCCGAAGCGGATGCTCTGTATGCTTCCAGACTGGAACCGTGGAGTCGTTTCCTTACCGGAGTGCAGGGTAAAGCGCCCGAACCCTATTGGGACCCTATGCAGTTTATGATTGATGAATGCCATAAGCGTGGTATGGAGTTTCATGCATGGATTAATCCGTATCGCACGAAGACGACCTTGAAGAGTGAGTTGGCTCCCAATCATGTGTACAATATCCATCCGGAATGGTTTGTCACTTATGGCGACCAGTTGTATTTTGACCCGGCACTGCCTGAGAGCCGCCGGCACATCTGCATGGTGGTGAGCGACATCGTTTCCCGCTATGATGTGGATGCCATTCATATGGACGATTACTTTTATCCTTATCCCATTAAGGGAAAGGATTTCCCTGACGATGCAAGTTTTGCACGTTTTGGCGGAGGTTTCAGCAATAAAGGAGACTGGCGCCGGAGCAACGTGAATGTGCTGATTAAGAAACTGCATGAAACAATTCGTGAAATCAAGCCGTGGGTGAAGTTCGGGGTTTCTCCGTTTGGCATTTACCGGAATGAAAGCAGTGACCCGCTTGGCAGTAAGACCAAAGGCCTGCAAAACTACGATGACCTTTATGCGGACGTGTTGCTGTGGGCCCGTGAAGGTTGGATAGACTATAATATTCCGCAGATTTATTGGCATATAGGACATCCGGTTGCCGACTATGAGACACTGGTGAAGTGGTGGGCCAGAAATACGGAAAACCGCCCCTTGTTTATCGGCCAGTCCGTGATGAACACCGTGCAGAATGCCGACCCCAAGAACCCGTCGATAAATCAGCTTCCTCGCAAAATGGCCTTGCAACGGGCCTATCAGACCATCGGTGGCAGTTGCCAGTGGCCTGCCAGTGCGGTTGTAGAGAATGCAGGCAAGTATCGCGATGCCCTGATTGCCGAATATCATAAGTATCCGGCGCTGCCTCCCGTTTTCGATTTCATGGATAACGAAGCCCCGGCAAAGGTACGTAAGATGAAACCGGTGTGGACGGAAGACGGATATATTCTTTTCTGGACAGCTCCCAAGTATAAAGAGGAAATGAACCGTGCCGTCCAATATGTGGTCTATCGCTTTAATGACAAAGAGAAAGTGAATATAGATGACCCTTCCCATATTGTAGCCATCACGCGCGATAATTTCTATAAACTTCCTTATGAAGACGGAAAGACAAAGTACCGCTATGTGGTGACAGCCTTGGACCGTCTGCATAATGAATCGAAATCCGTTGGAAAGAAGATTAAACTTTAAAAATTAGGGATTAAGGATTAGGGATTAATCATTAACGTTTAATCCTTAATCCCTAATAAAGTATCAATCCTGCTATTCCACAAGCTACAATCATTCCTATCGGGTTCAGTTTATATTTCTTTGTGCCTATAAATGTCACGAGGAAGATGAGGCAGCTGATGACGAAGGAATATATGTCTTCTTTGGGAGAACTGAAGTTTTCCGAATTCATCAATACCAGCGCGGCTGAGGCCAGCAGACCGACTACTGCCGGGCGGAGCCCACTGAATACCGCTTCCACGGAAGGATGTTTCTGGTATTTCAGAAAGAATTTGCTGATGGTCAGCATCAGTAGGAAAGAAGGAAGCACCACGGCAAACGTAGCAATAATAGAACCTAAAATACCATAGCTTGTACCGTAGCAATCAGCTATCGTAGTATAACCCACATAAGTTGCCGAATTGATTCCTATCGGACCGGGTGTCATCTGGCTGATTGCCACAATATCAGTAAATTCCTGCGCTGTAAGCCAACCGTAACGGGTAACTACTTCACCTTGTATCATAGACAACATGGCATATCCGCCACCAAAGCCGAAAAGCCCAATCTTAAAGAATGTATAGAATAACTGTAAGAAAACCATGATTAGTAATTAATGATAAATGGTTAGTGATTAATGTTGCTATCCTTTTTAATTCTTTAATTTTTAATTCTTCGGACGTTGAAAACGTCCGAAGCAGTATCCTCCTACACCTGCCGCAATGATAATCCAGATGGGAGAGAAGCCCAACAGCCAGATGAGCAGTGCTGAAACCACCGGTATCCATATGTTGTATCGGTTTATCCGGGCCGATTTAGCCATGCTGAATGTAGGGGCTGCAATCAATGCAACCACTGCCGGGCGAATACCTTTGAATATACGTTCCACAATGGTGTTGTCCTTGAAGTTGTGAAAGAACAACGCTATGGCGAGGATGATGAGAAACGAAGGAAGTATGGTTCCCAATGCAGTGATTATGCTCCCTCGTATTCCCCGTAGCCGGTACCCTATAAAAATGGATATATTGACGGCAAGGATGCCCGGAGCGGACTGTGATATAGCAAGCAGGTCAATGAAATCTTCTTTGGCTATCCAGTTTCGTTTGGTTACGATTTCGTTTTCTATCAGCGGTACCATAGCATAACCGCCGCCGATGGTAAAGGCTCCTATCTTAAAGAAAATGGAGAATGCTTCAAGATATATATTCATATTCAAAATGTTGTAATTTACTTTATTTCTTTATCATCTTTCCCTTCCTTCCCTCTCTTGGCATACTGGCTTGGGCTCATATTGAAATGTTTCTTGAATACTTCACGGAAATATTTCGCATCACTGAAACCGGTCAGCTCTGAAATCTCGGTGATGGTATGCTTTTGTTCTTTCAGAAGTTGGGCAGCATGTTTCAGTCGAATCAGCCGGATGTAGTCAGCCGGAGCTTGGTCGGTCAGTGCCTTTATCTTATTGTAGAAGCTGGTCCTACTCATATTCAGCAGGTTGCAGAGCACGTCGACGTTGAAGCTTGGGTTGTCCATATTGTCTTCGACGCTCTTTTTGACGGTTGCAATGAATTTCCAGTCCAAGTCGTTGGAGCAGTTGATGCAATCCGTATTGTTCTTCTCGTCGTTCAGGTCCAGGCTGGCATATTTGTGGTGCAACAGTGCCCGGTTAGTCAGCAGGTTGGCAATGTTTGCCCGCAATATACCGATATTGAAGGGTTTCACAATATATTCATCCGCTCCGCTTTGCAGTCCCTCGATGATATTCTTGTCGGTATTCAGTGCTGTGAGCAGGATGATGGGGATATGTGATGTCTCGATGTCGTTCTTCAGGATATGACACAATTCGTCTCCTCTCATTTCCGGCATCATGATGTCTGAAATGACGAGGTTGGGCATATACTCCTTGACAATGGTCAGTGCCTCTTTTCCGTTGGAGCATACTTGTATGTTGTACTGTTCAGACAATGTTCTGCGCAGATATTCCCTTAGTTCGTCATTGTCCTCTACAATAAGAATTTTCTGGTGGCTACTGTTGTTTTGCGACTGTTGCTGCGTCTTGTCGTAGATGTCGCTGGAAGCAGGGGACGATGTGGCGGAGGCATTGATAGGCACTCCGGAAGCCGAATAAACAATACGTTCGTTTTGGGGCTGAGGGCGTTGGATTGCCTTGCGGAAATGCTTGTTCCCCTTGGGGAACGTGATTTTGATGCAAGAGCCTTTTCCTTCCATACTGCTGAAGTTGAGCTTTCCTTTATGTAAGTGTACAAGTTTCCCTACCAGAAGTAGTCCGATGCCGCTGCCGGTAACTTTGGAATTGATAGCATTACTGCCACGGAAATGCATCTTGAACAGCTTTTTCTGTTCTGAAGCCGGAATTCCGATACCGGTATCTTTCACCTCAATACTCCAGGTATCTTCTGTCTCGGAAGTAAAGACATGTACATTGCCGCCGTCCGGTGTATATTTCAGTGCGTTGGATATGATATTTTTCAAAATGGAATCCATCTTGTCCTTATCTAACCATACGTTCAGATAACGGAAGCTGCTTTCGTAGGTCAGGTTGATGTGTTTTATGTTTGCGTATGAACGGAAAGCATCGATCGTCTCTTCCATATATGTGCTCAGTTCGTATTCGGATACGTATAGACTTCCGGAATAGGTGTCTGCGCGCTCGAAATTAATAAGGTTGGTGGTCAGGCGCAACAAGGCATTTACGTTTCGCAGGGCTGTATTGATGTTGCTCTGTCCGCTGGAAGTCAGTTGCTCGCGTTCGGTGATTTCTTCCAAGGGTGCTTTGATGAGCGTCAGTGGAGTACGTATATCATGCGCCGTATTGACGAAGAAGCGTATTTTCTCATCGGATTCTTTCCGCTGTTTTCTCAAGACTATTATTCGCAGAGTGATGCTTGCAATGGATATGATAATCACTGCATAGAGTATCAGCGCCCAGAAACTGAGCCAGAGGGGTTGCTCGATAATGATGTCCATACTGCGTTCTTCCAGGACAATACGACGGTCTTCGTTGGAGATGGCACGTACGCGGAGGGTATAGTTGCCCGGACTCAGGTTGGTAAAACGGATGACGTTTTCCTCTCCCGGACGGCTCCAACCCTCATAGAAGCCTTCCAGTTTCCAGGAGTACAGAATTAGGGAAGGATAGTCATAGTTGATGTCTGAGACCTGCAATGAGAAGATGTTCTGGTTGTACTTCAAACGCAAGGTTTTTGTCTCGTCAATATCCAGAATAAGTGGAGAGCCTTCATCCTTGGGATAAACGGTCTGATAGAATACCCGCAGGTCATTGAATACCATTTTGAACTTATAGTCGCGAGGCAGGACCATGTCCTTGTCGAACTCTATGGCTCCATCCGTACTGCCGAAAATGAAATTGCCGTTTTTCCTCAAGGTGCCTGAGGCTGCGTTGAAATGGTCAGACTTCAGTCCTTGTTCTTTGGTCCAGTTATGGAATGTCTCTTCGGCAGGATAGAAGGTGGACAGACCGTGTTCTGTACTCAGGAAGATATTTCCTTTACCATCGGACAATAGTGTATAGATATTATTGGAAATCAAAGCGCAGTTGTCTCTATGATAATGTCTGAATGTGTTTTTGGTCGTATCATATACCAGTAAACCGGCATTGTTGGTACCGATATACAGCATTCCGTCGGAAGCTTGGTATAGAGAGTAGATGTAATAGGATTCTACCGGCATCTGGATATAGCTATACTTACCGGTCACTTTTTCCAATAGGTACAAGCCGGTGGCAGTGCCTATCCACATATGTGTGGAGTCCTTCTCTATGATAGCGGTGATACCATTCAAGCCCGGGAAGTGCCGTATGTTTTTTCTGGAATAATCTATTTCTTTTAAGTTATAATACCCTCCGGACCAGATGTTTCCTGAAGAATCTTTCATAATGGAACGAATATATTTGTCTGGCCGGATATTCAGATTGCTGAACAAGGATGGGGTAAAGAAGTCTATGGACAGTTGCTTCTTGTTTATCTGGTAGATGCCGGAACTATACCCTCCGGCCCAGATGATGCCGGGCTCCACCTCGCATAGTGAGATGAAGGTGTGATTTTTGCTATGGCTTTCGGAGTCGAAGGTGCTGAGAAAAGAATGCCATTGTTTCGTCTTGCTGTAATAGAGGCTGATTCCGTTGTTCGTGGCAAACCATAAATCTCCGTCATGGTCCTCGATGATGGCGTTTACCTGGTCATTGATGAGTGATTGTTTATTGCCGATAGAGTGTTTTATCCATTGGTAATCGGTATATCGGTTGTTGCGTACAGTTATGCCGATGGGATAATTGGCCATCCAGATACGCTGCTCGCTGTCGATGTAAATGTCATTGATAGTATTTCCGTTCATTGAGTTGTACCGATTGTAGTCGGCAACGATATACGGTTCGGATGCATAGGTATCGGTATTCATCTTGTAGACACCGGCTCCGTCCGTTGCGATGAGAATCTCATTGTCATTGAAGGCACGGATACAGTTGATGCTAATGTCCATCAGTCCGGATGGTATATGCATGACCTTGTGCTTGTTTAGGTCATAGGAGAATATTCCCCGCTGGAAAGTACCGATAAAAACCTTGTGGGATGGTTTGTGATAGTATAGTTCGTTGATTTGTATCTTCAAGGTATCCAACTGGTTGCAGGGGCTGAGGGTGAGGATGTTGTTGGCCAGTTCAGCATAGTGTATGCCGATGTCGGTTCCGATGAAGAAGTGGGTCGAATCAATCTGTGCGATATCCGTAATTCGTTCTCCTATTTCGTTTTGAATGAATGTTACCTTCTGGGTATTGCTGTCGTACAGATATAGGGCATCTTCATTGCAAAGCCATATTACACTGTTGGCATCCACAAAACCGTAACTGATAGGGGTTGGACGTCCTTTCACTTCGCTTTCGGGTAGCTTGTATACCAGGACAAAACGGTCATGTTTTGTATCATAGCGGAACACGCGTCCTTTCTTGCCTATTTCCCATATGGTGCCTTTGGGGTCAACATAGAGCCAGTTCAGGTTCATCATGGAATTCACTTCTTCATCTCCATCCATCAATTTGTACGGCTTGAAGTCCTTTCCGTTGTATCGGTCGATGCCGTCGTGGGTAAGAAACCACATGTAACCTTTAGGTCCCTTTTGAATTGCATATACCCGTCTGTTGCTCAAACCGTCTTCCACACCGATGTATTTGTATGTTTGTGCAATGCCTATAATTGGCAATAATAGTAGTATGTAGAAAAAGAAGTACTTTTTCATAATTGTCGAACGGTTTTTTGAATGTTGTACTGAGGGAGAGTTGAAAATAAACACAAAAATAATGCTTTTGTTTGAGAAAAACAAAAAGAAAGCGAAGAATAGAAATGTAACAAGCGCGAGATTATTCATAACCCGCGCTTGTTACATTTCTATAAAAAAGGAAGTTCAGCTCATTTTTTATTGGCTTCCACCCACTTGCGTGCATTAACAAATGCTTCTACCCAAGGAGTGATTTGGTCGCTGTTTACGCGGTCTGCGGGGTAGCAACCGTTCTGCCAGGGGAAGATGGCACGTTCCAAGTGGGGCATCATGGCCAGATGACGTCCGTCGGCACTTGCCAATCCGGCTATGGAATAATCTGAGCCGTTGGGGTTGGAAGGATATTCGTCGTATGAGTATTTCAGCACGACGTTGTATTTGTCCTCGTCGTATGGCAAGGAGAATTTTCCTTCACCGTGAGCTACCCAGATACCCAGTTTGCTGCCACTCAGTGAGCCGAGCATTACGCTGCGGTTGGTGGGGACGGTAACACCGAGGAATCTGGATTCAAACTTGTGTGAGTCATTATGAAGCATCTTGCCGTTTTTCTTGTGCTCGGGATTGATAAGATTAAGTTCCATCATGAGCTGGCAGCCGTTGCAGACACCCAGTGAAAGCGTATCCTCGCGTGCATAATATTTGTCGAGCGCTTCTTTTGCTTTCGGATTGAAGAGGAAAGCACCTGCCCAACCCTTAGCAGAACCAAGAACGTCGGAGTTGGAGAAACCACCGCAGTAAACAATCATGTTTACATCTTCCAGCGTCTCGCGGCCGCTGATAAGGTCGGTCATTGTAACATCCTTCACATCGAAGCCTGCCAGATAGAGTGAGTAGGCCATTTCGCGTTCGCCGTTGGTTCCTTTTTCACGGATGATGGCGGCGCGTATACCTGACGGTGTACGGCGGTCCGGATTAATGCCGTATTGTGAGAACTTGCCTTTGAAGTCCGGCATGAAGGCGAATTCCACCGGTTGCATCTTGTAGTTTTCGAAACGCTTCTTGGCGCAGCCGTTCATGGACTGCTTACGGTCAAGGAGATAAGAAGTAGAGTACCATACATCACGCATATAGTCGATGCCAAACTGATAAGTAGCATCGCCTTTTGATACAAGAATATGGCGTTCGTCTGTCGGTTTGCCGAGCTTCACGTAACCTACGCCTGCATCTTCCAGTATTTGCTTTACAGCTTCCTTGTGCTTGTCGCTCACCTGGATAACGATACCCGGGTTCTCTGCAAACAGAATCTTGATAAGGTCTTGCTCCTTGATTTTATCCAGGTTGATTTCCATACCGCCTTCCACATTGGCAAAGCACATTTCAAGCAGTGTAGTGATAAGACCACCGGCGGAAATATCATGTCCGGCAAGAATCAGTCCCTTGTTGACCAGTTCCTGCACGGCAAGGAAAGCATCGCGGAAGTATTCGGCATCCTGCACGCTGGGAACTTCGTCACCTACCTTGCCCAGGGTCTGAGCAAAGGCGGAACCGCCGAGTTTCAGGTTGTCGAAACTGAAGTCTATATGATAAATGGTAGTCTTTTCATTGTTAACCAGCACCGGAGATACGACTTTCTTGACGTCGGAAACTTCTCCACCGGCAGAAACAATTACCGTGCCCGGAGAAATTACTTTGCTGCCGTCGGGGTATTTCTGTGTCATGGAAAGAGAGTCTTTACCGGTCGGTACATTGATTTGCAGGGAACAGCAGAAGTCACTCAAGGCCTTTACTGCCGTGTACAGACGGGCATCTTCACCTTCTTGCGAACGGCAAGGCCACATCCAGTTGGCAGAAAGGGAAACGCTGTCCAGACCTTCGGCAAGCGGTGCCCAAACCAAGTTGGTCAATGCTTCGCTGACGGAAAGAACGGAGCCGGCTGCCGGGTCGGCAAGTGCCGCCTGGGGAGCATGGCCCAGAGAGGTTGCGATACCCTTTTCGCCGCGATAGTCCAAAGCTACCACACCACAATCGCTCAGAGGCAACTGCAATTCACCCTGGCACTGTTGGCGGGCAATCTTGCCTGTTACAGAACGGTCCACCTTGTTTGTTAACCAGTCTTTACAAGCCACAGCTTCCAGTTGGAGCACATTGGTGAGGTATTCGTGTAGTTGGGAAACTTCGTATTGGGGCATTTCGTAGTGACGTTCCACGGTCTTGTCCACCATATAGGTCTTGGGGGAAGAGCCGAACATCTGTTCTACGGCGAGGTCGAACGGACGTACACCGTCAGCTTGCTGGAAGGCAAAGCGATGGTCGCCGGTCGTTTCACCGACTACGTACATCGGGGCACGCTCACGTTCGGCTACCTTGCGTACATGTTCGATGGCCTCTTCCTGAATCAGCAAGCCCATGCGTTCCTGGCTTTCGTTGGCAATGATTTCCTTGGCAGACAGAGTCGTGTCACCGATGGGCAACTTGCTCATGTCAATTAAACCGCCGCATTCCTCTACCAATTCGGACAGACAGTTTACATGTCCGGCAGAGCCGTGGTCGTGGATGGAAACCACCGGATTGGTCTCTTCCTCACAAAGTGCGCGTACCACGTTGTAGGCGCGTTTCTGCATTTCGGCGTTGGCGCGTTGCACGGCATTCAGCTCGATGCCACTGCTGTAGCGTCCGGTATCTACGGAAGATACGGAGCCGCCGCCCAAACCGATGCGATAATTGTCTCCACCGATGACAACCACTTTGTTGCTGGCTTCCGGTGTACCTTTCAAACAGTCACGCTGGGTACCGTAGCCTACGCCTCCGGCAAGCATAATCACTTTGTCGTAACCATAGACTTCATCTTTTTCCTTATGTTCGAAAGTGAGCACGGAACCGCAGATTAGCGGTTGGCCGAATTTGTTCCCGAAATCACTGGCACCATTGGAGGCTTTGATTAGTATTTGTTCGGGAGTTTGATACAGCCATTTGCGTACCGGCAGAATCTCTTCCCAGGGACGTCCTTCTTCCGTACGGGGGTAGGAGGTCATGTAAACGGCTGTTCCGGCAATCGGCCAAGAGCCCTTACCGCCGCCCATACGGTCGCGAATCTCACCGCCCGTACCGGTAGACGCACCGTTGAACGGTTCTACTGTTGTGGGAAAGTTATGTGTTTCCGCTTTCAGGGAGATGACACTCTTGATGTCCTTTACTTGGAAATAGTCGGGCTTGGAGTGGTCTGCCGGAGCAAACTGTTCGATAACCGGACCTTCGGCAAAGGCTACATTGTCTTTGTAGGCAGAGATAATTTTGTTGGGATTCTCTTGTGTAGTTTTCTTTATCATCTGGAAGAGTGAAGATTCCTGTTCCACTCCATCGATGATGAATGTCCCGCCGAAGATTTTGTGACGGCAGTGCTCGGAGTTGATTTGCGCGAAGCCGAATACTTCGGAGTCTGTCAGAGGGCGCCCGAGGTCTTTCTCTACCTTCTTGAGGTAATCCATTTCCTCTTTGGAGAGTGCCAGACCTTCCTTTTCATTGTATGCCTCCAGGTCTTCGATGTGTACAATCGGTTCCGGCTGCCGGTTGGTTGTAAATACATTCTGGTCCAGCCCCTTGTACATACGTTGCAGCATCGGATCGTGGTCTGCGTTCTCATCTTTTACGGGGAAGTACTCCTCGATGCGTATGATGCCGTCCAGCCCCATATTCTGGGTGATTTCTACGGCGTTTGTACTCCAAGGAGTAATCATCTCACGGCGCGGGCCGACGAAATGTCCTTTCAGGTTGTCTTCACTTTCGGGGGTGGCTTCTCCAAAAAGCCAGCAGAGTTTGTCGCTGTCTGCCTGGGGGAGTTCGTGATTACATTCTACGGCAATCACACTCTTGGATGGGGTTCTGAAAAAAAGAATCATAGTTATATTTACGATTTTACGATTTACGATTTTACGATTGAAGTTACTTCTTTGAGTATCTTCATCTTTTCTTCTTGGGGGCAAAGATACGTAAAATCGGTGGGGAGGAGAAAAAAAGGAAAACAAAAAACGCATGCAATTTTACTCGTATGCGTTTTTTGTTCTGTTTCATAAAAACCGGATGTGTGTTATTGTATGACGATTTCATCCGTAAATAAGAATTGCTTCTTCCCTTGTATGGCATGGAAGCGTACATATCGTGCCTCAGTGGGGGTGCCAATCCAGCCGAAATCACGGAATATCACGTCCTTTCCGGCCTCTTCCTCGCTGCAGATATCACTGCCCAGCAGGGTGAAGTTCTTGCCATCAACAGATGCCCATACTTCCACTTTGGCAGGGAGAAATACTTGTGGGGTACGGATTTGCATGAAGTTGGCCATGACCCGATGTATGGCGGTCACTTCGCCCAGGTCGATAATGGCATCCAAATCATTGGGGCAGAAGCCCTGCCATCGTCCGTCCATGTAGCTTTTGCCGCCGCGAAGTCCGTCGAGGAGACCGGCGTCACCGCCGCCTTTGTATACTTCTTTATGCTGATAGTATCTGCCGCCCGGTGCATAGGTTATCTTTTTGCCTATGCCCTTATGGTAGTCGGTGCGCAGGTGAAGGCTTTTTCCGATAGGCTTTTCTCCGTCGAAAAGACGGGCTGTCAGCAATATCGAATCTTTTACGGCAAATGGCTTTTTGTATAATTTGGAAGATGCGGTCGGTTCGGAGCCGTCTGTTGTATAGCGGATGTCAATCGGATATTTTTCAGAGGTGAGGGAGAGCATGATTCTCTTCTTGGCATAGTCAACGGTCTGGCTGGTCTGCACTAGTTCGGACAGGGTGAACGGGTTGTAGCCTTTTGCCTTGATATGGCGTATTTCGTTGTTGATACGTCTCTTGAAACTTTCCGGATGCTTGTTCTTTACGGGAGTCCAGCCTACTTCTGCCAGGGCGATGATACGCGGATATATCATGTATTCGGCATGCTCGTAGGTGGGCAGATATTCTGCCCACACATTGCCTTGCACACCTAATATATATTTGCAGATATCTGTTCCTAATGAATCGGGAGCCGGGTCGTAGGAGTAGGTCTGTCCGATGGGGACGCAGGCGCCAAACGCCAGAGGCTGTGTCTCAGGGTCATCCTGGTAGTGGTCCAGATAGCAGTGGCTCTCCGGTGTCATGATGGCATAATGCCCCATGCGGGCGGCGGCAATGCCACCCTCCGTACCTCGCCACGACATGACGGTTGCATTGGGGGCCAGACCTCCATCCAGTATCTCATCCCAGCCGATGATTTCACGCCCTTTGTCGTTGAGGTACTTCTCTATGCGGGCTATCATATAGCTTTGCAGCTCACTTTCATCTTTGAGTCCTTCTTCCTTCATGCGCTTCTGGCATTTGGGGCATGCCTTCCAGTGGCGTCTGCTGGCTTCATCGCCTCCAATATGGATATACCGGGAAGGAAACAGCCGTATCACTTCATCCAGCACGTCTTCGAAGAACTTGAAGGTCTCTTCGTTACCGATACAGACTTCGCCGGATGTATAAGGCTTGCCGGTGCAGGACAATTGCGGATAGGCAGCCAGCACTTCTCCCGAGTGTCCCGGCATTTCTATTTCGGGGATAACGGTGACATGCCTCAAGCGGGCATATTCCAGAACCTCACGTACATCCGCTTCCGTATAGTAGCCTCCATAGGCTCCTTCTTCATCCTTCTCGCAGAAGTGGTGGTCATATTTCCCCCAATCCTGCAGATTGGCGGCTTTTCTCCAGGCTGCGAATTCTGTCAGGCGAGGATAGCCCGGAATCTCCAGCCGCCATCCGGCACCGTCGGTCAGATGCCAATGCAGGCGGTTGATTTTGTAGGTGGCTACCAGGTCTATTTGTTTCTTGACATAGTCCGTGTTAAAGAAGTGTCTTGAAACATCCAGGTGCAGCCCACGATAGGGGAATCTGGGTTCGTCCTTGATGGTCGTGACTGGCAGTTTCTTCCCGTTACGGGCAAGTTGTGCCAGGGTTTGCAGTCCATAGAAGGCACCTGCAGCGGAGGAGGCCTGAATGTTTACACCTTGTTTGCTGACTGTCAGGTTGTAGCCTTCGGCAGCGATTGGATTATCCGTTGCGTCCGTTATTTCTATCGTTACAAAAGGGTTCTTGTCGACAAGCTTCATGGGGATGGCAAAGTCCGGCAGATAGGCCAGCAGGTCATTCATGTCGGATTTCGCCAGATTGGTCGAGAAGGTTACCGTAGATGGCAGTTCTACTGTTTTTGACGTTGTTTGGGCATACTGCGGATATGGAACCACACCGAGTTCCTTGGGGGCTTCGCATGCCGTCAGTAGTAAGACGGCCATGGAAACGAGTGTTAGAGTTTTTTTTATTCGTTTCATAAGGGGGTATTGTTAAGTTCGGAGGTAAATATACGGAATAATATGTAAAATGGATAATCTTTACTTCTTAAAATCCTTTTCCGTCGAAAAAACGTTAACACTATTCGTTCGTCTCATAAAAAAGTCCGATATTTGCAGCCATGATTCAGATAGAGACCATATTTGACATATTGTGGAAGGGGTTCATTATCGGCGTCATTGTGTCCGCGCCATTGGGTCCTGTAGGAGTATTGTGTATTCAGCGTACTTTGAATAAAGGACGGTGGTATGGTTTCGTAACGGGGATAGGAGCTTCGCTAAGCGATATTGCATATGCTTTGCTGACGGGCTACGGGATGAGTTTCGTTTTTGATTATGTCAACAAGAACATCTTTTACCTGCAACTTTTCGGAAGCATTCTTCTGTTGGCGTTTGGCGTTTATACGTTCCGCAGCAATCCGGTACAGTCCATCCGTCCGGTATCCATCAACAAGGGTTCCTATTTTCATAACTTCATAACGGCGTTTGCCGTCACGCTTTCCAATCCTCTGATTATATTCCTTTTTGTAGGCCTTTTCGCCCGCTTCGCTTTTGTAAGTGAGGGAGTGCTGGTATTCGAGGCCGTTACCGGATACTTGGCCATCGCATTGGGCGCTTTGGCATGGTGGTTTGGCATTACCTTTTTTGTCAATAAAGTCCGTACACAATTCAACTTGCGTGGCATCTGGATGCTGAACCGTATTATCGGGAGCATTGTCATTGTGGTGTCTGTGGTGGGATTGGTGTTTACGCTGATGGGTGAATCGCTGTATTGAGTGGGAAGGTGAAAAATCATAATTCATACATTTTATCGTGAAGATTGCGCAACAACTGAAAGAAAAGAATATAGCCGAATACCTTATATATATGTGGCAGGTGGAGGATTTGCTCCGTGCCAACGGCTGTGACATAGACCGGATACGCCAGAACATCATTTTGCGCTATCCGGAGGAGGAACGGCCTGCGTTGGAAGAATGGTATGGAAATCTGGCAGATATGATGCGTGCGGAAGGCGTAACGGAAAAAGGACATCTGCAAATCAACCGGAATGTCATTCTGAACCTGACGGAGCTGCATGGCGAATTACTGGCTTCTACGAAATATCCGTTCTATAATGCGGCTTATTTCAAGGCACTGCCTTTTATCGTGGAGCTGCGCCAGAAGAGCGGCCGGAAAGAGGAGCCTGAGGTAGACACTTGTTTCGAGGCGCTTTATGGAGTGCTGCTGTTGCGCTTGCAGAAGAAGGAAATCAGTCAGGGCACGGCAAAGGCTATGGAGGCCATCAGCGGTTTCGTCTCGTTGCTTGCCAACTATTATGACA
>OQVH01001180.1_pt1 | contig 17487 bp, 11 predicted proteins | sample 1691641 | NCBI WGS metagenome assembly OQVH01 (sample SAMN03418286, study PRJEB22391) | human gut metagenome | biome: human-gut; feature: organic feature; material: feces | host: Homo sapiens | place: Italy | collected 2013-04
TATTGAGTGTCGGGTCTAATTCCTGCGGCGGCTATGGAAATGAAAAATATAATAAAGTGATTAATATTTTTGCACACGGTCTGTTCGCTTTGGCAGAGCATTATCTTGGAGCAGAATTGTTTGAAACAGTAGCACTTCCAAATGTAAAATCATTCTGCAAAGAATATGAGTTATATCGTTGTGGACATAAACAGAATGGCGAACTAGTGGTAAATTATCCTGAAAACTATGGGTATCTGAATCAGATTCCGAATTTAATACCTCAAATTACATTAAAAGAAAACGGAAAGAAGAAAAGTATTGTTGATACAGAGTTATTTGCTGATGAGCTTTTTCAAAAGGTTTATTCCTCAGGCAAGTTACAACACATAGTAAAACGTGATATTGCGTGGATTGCAGCGTGGGGAACAACAGAAGAATTTTTACAGGGATTTCGTGAGGGCGACAGAACGCAGTACTTTTATGACAGAGGCTTGATTTACTATGCTCTTTCTAACCCGGATATGGGAAGCTGCTATGAAATATCTTCGTTTTTACTGTCAAAATGTACTGAGAATAAGGAAAACTGTATTTTAGAAAAGAAAACAAGAGATTTTGATGGACCATATCATACGTTATTCCAAAGAAAAAATTACGATGTTTTGCAGACAGCAGAACTTTGTGATCGACTGTTTGAAGCTGGTGCGGATCCTAATCAGGCAGGGGAGAAAAATATACTTCCGATTGAACTGATGATGGCGTTGCCGTTTACAGAAGAAGAATTGCATCCACTATATGATTTTTGGATGAAGTTACCAGCAGTGGATTTAAAATTACATACATTTGATGGGAAGCAGCCAATTGATTTTGCTAAAAAATATAAGCGAAAAAAATTAGCGACATGGATAAAGAATCAGTTATAAAAAAAGAGGAATGCCGAGGACATTCTTGAATGGCAGTAGATATAGTGGGCATTGGGAGATACTATGATAATAAACGATAATTCTATCATTTTTCACATTGATGTAAATTCCGCCTATTTAAGCTGGAGTGCATTACGGGAATTACAAAATGGCAGCAAACTGGATTTGCGCACGATTCCATCCATTGTAGGTGGAGATCAGGAAACCCGCCATGGAATCGTCGTTGCGAAATCCATTCCGGCAAAAGCCTTTGGAATTCAGACGGCGGAAACCGTTGCCAGTGCATTTCAAAAATGTCCGACACTTGTGATGGTTCCACCGGATCACACCTATTACCGGGAAATGAGTCAGAAACTGATGCATCATCTGCGCAGTATCTGTGACGAAATTGAGCAGGTCAGCATCGATGAGTGTTATATGTCTTTTGAACCAATTCGAAGTCAGTTTCCGACTCCGGAGGCAGCAGCAGCTTATATTAAAGACAGCGTATATGACACCTTTGGATTTACAGTAAACGTGGGAATCTCGGACCGAAAAGTATTGGCAAAAATGGCATCGGATTTCAAAAAACCGAATTTAGTTCATACCTTATATGTAAGTGAAATCCAGCAAAAACTTTGGCCATTGCCAATCAGTTCTCTACATATGTGTGGAAAAAGCAGTGCAAAACTACTACAGAAAATGGGAATCCGCACCATTGGAGATTTGGCGCATACGGATAAGGCAGTAGTAGAAAGCTGGCTGAAAAGCCATGGTGGAATGCTCTGGAATTATGCAAACGGCATCGATGAAGGACAGGTTGTAAAAGAAAAACCGAAAGCAAAGGGTGTGGGAAATTCCACGACACTGGCAAACAATGCAGAGACAGAAGAAGAGGCATACGCTGTATTAAAAGAACTGGCGACCAGTGTCTCAGTGCGCCTGAAAAAACATCATTTTCTGGCAGCACAGATCAGCACGGAGATCAAATATGCATCTTTTCGTTCCGTATCACACCAGACAACGATACTGACACCGACAGCAGAGAAAGCGGAAATCTATCAGTGTGCCTGTCAGCTGTTTGATGAACTCTGGGATGGCGAACCAATCCGTCTGCTTGGAATCCGAACCACAAAATTGCAGGATGAAGAAGAACCGACACAGATTAGTCTGTTCGATCTGGCAAGGTATCAGGAGCAGGAAAAAAAGGAAGAACTGAGGCGTGAAAAAGAAGCACAGAAACAGAAAAAACTGGCAAGTTTAGACGATGCAATCGCAAAAATAAAAAAGCGTTATGGAGCTGATGCCATTCATAAGGGCGTGTAAGCAGAATCTGTTGCGCTAGCGGCTCCATAACGTAGAAAACGAAAAAATGTAAAAAGAAAACAACATAGCAAGACGATAGAAAAGCGCTCGTGTCTGCTATGTTGTTTTCTTTATACTAATTTCGTTTTCGGACGTTACACCTTATTTCGCAATATGGAAGGACATCAACAGATCATCCTGTGATACGGTATCTCCCTGCTGAACATAAATCTTGTCGACGGTACCGGTAATCTTGGATACAACAGTTGTCTCCATTTTCATGGCCTCTACAGTGAGAAGTGGCATGTTTTCTGTTACGGCATCGCCTTCTTTTACAAGAACTTTTCCAACTGTACCTGGGATAGAAGAACCAAGATGCTGCGGGTTTGTCTTGTCAGCTTTCAGCTTGCGGTCAGCTTTGATCTCAAGATTCTTATCCTGGATCTTGACAGTACGAAGCATACCATTTACCTGGAACGTAAGAGTGCGGACACCATTTTCATCCGGTTCACCTTCCTCCAGATATTTGATCAGAAGCTGTTTTCCTTCACCGATATTCAGGTAAGTCTCTTCGCCTTTGCGTAATCCGTAGAAGTAAACATGACTTTCCAGGCGGGTTACATCATTGTACATCTGGAAATGCTCGCAGTAATCTTCATAAACCTTCGGATACAGGGCATAGCTGATCGCTTTCTGGTTCATGACTTCTTCTGATTTATCACCATAATTATATTTCTCAACCAGATGCTTCTTGATGGATTCAAAATCAACCGGTGGGAGAGATTTACCCGGGCGGTCTGTCAGCGGTTCAATGTCTTTCAGAACGATTTTCTGAAGCTCCTTCGGGAATCCGCCGTAAGGCTGTCCCATCATACCCTGGAAGTAGGAGACGACAGAATCCGGATAAGAAAGTCCTGCACCTGCAGTCAGGATGTTTTCTTTTGTCAGGCCATTTTTAAACATAAAGATGGCCAGATCACCAACAGCTTTCGAAGTCGGAGTAACTTTTACGATATTTCCAAGCAGATCATTGGCATCTTTGTATAATGCTTTGATGGATTCAAATTCATCTGCAGAACCCATGCTTGTAACCTGAGCCAAAAGGTTGGAATACTGTCCACCAGGAATTTCATATTTGTAAATTTCGGCATTCGGAGCTTTCATATCACTTTCAAACTGCTCGTAAACTTTACGGATGCGGCCGTAGTAGCGGCTGAGCTCATCCAGTTCCTCAAAATCGAGACCCGTATCACGTTTGCTTCCCCGCAGAGCTTCTACAACCGCATTCATGGAAGGCTGACTTGTCATGGAAGACATGGATTCAATGGCCAGATCCACGATATCTACACCTGCCTCGGCGGCCATCAGAACAGTGCTCACACCATTTCCGGTAGAATCGTGTGTATGCAGATGGAGCGGCACATGAAGTTCTTTCTTCAGAGCAGTTACGAGCTCTTTTGCAGCACGCGGTTTTAACAGTGCTGCCATGTCTTTGATGGCAATGGAATGACATCCTAAGGATTCCAGTTCAAGGGCCATATTTACATAATAATCCAGCGTGTATTTTGTCTCTTTCGGGCTTGTGATATCGCCGGTATAACAAATGGTTCCTTCAACAATCTTACCTGTTTTTAATGCCTCATCAATCGGCATTTTCATATTTTCAACCCAGTTCAGACTATCAAAAATACGGAACACATCGATACCATGGGAAGCGGAGATTTTAATAAATTCCTGAACAACATTGTCCGGATAGTTGCTGTATCCAACGGCATTAGAAGCACGCAGCAGCATCTGGATCAGAGTGTTTGGCATACGGTTTCTGAGAAGTTCCAGACGTTTCCACGGAGATTCTTTTAAGAAACGGTATGCTGTATCATAAGTAGCACCGCCCCATGCTTCGACAGAAAAAGCATTCTGCATGTATGCGTTTGTAGCATAGGCAGCACCGCACAGGTCTTTGCTTCTCATTCGTGTCGCCATCAGAGACTGCTGTGCATCACGCATAGTAGTATCTGTTACATATAATTTATCTTCTTTCAGAATTTTTTGCATAAAACCTTCTGCACCAAGCTTCAGGAATTCGTCACGGGCACCGTATACTGGTTTAGACTGATCCAACTTTGGAAGCACACGGTTTTCATAGTGCGGTTTCTGACCTTTCTGGGAGTTGACAATACGGTCACCGATGAATTCAATGATTTTGGTTGCACGGTCCTGACTCTGTGTGAGCTGGAACAGCTCCGGTGTTTCCTCAATGAAAGTTGTATAACATTTTCCGGCAACAAAGGTCGGATGATGCAGTACATTGATCAGGAACGGAATATTTGTTTTTACGCCACGGATACGCATTTCCTGTAAGGTACGGATCGATTTGCGAACAGCACCGGCAAACGTGCGGTCGTGGGAGATTGCTTTTACCAGAAGGCTATCGTAGTAAGGTGAGATGACAGCTCCTGTGTAGGCATTACCACCATCAAGACGGATACCTTTTCCGGAACCGGAACGGTAAACAGTGATCTCACCGGTATCCGGCATAAAGTTATTTGCAGGATCCTCAGTGGTGACACGGGTCTGGATGGAGTAACCATCGCAGTGAACATCGTCCTGAGATTTGATATCGATCTCATCTGAATCAAGCGGATAACCTTCCGCTACCAGAATCTGAGACTGCACCAGGTCAATATTTGTGATTTCCTCGCTGACAGTATGCTCCACCTGGATACGAGGATTCATTTCGATAAAGTATGGATTGTTGTCTGCATCAACCAGGAACTCCAGAGTACCTGCATTGCGGTAGCCAACTGCTTTGGAAAGGCGGATCGCAGAGTCAAAAATAATCTGACGGGTCTCATCCGGGATAGAAAATGCAGGTGCATATTCTACCACTTTCTGATGCCGGCGCTGTACGGAACAGTCACGGTCATACAGATGAACGACATTTCCGTAATTATCACCTAAAATCTGTACTTCGATATGCTTTGGTGCACGCAGGTATTTCTCAATGAAAATCTTGTCGTCGCCGAATGCTTTCTTGGATTCATTTTTTGCTTCATTAAACTCTTTTTCCAGATCTTCCATCGTGTTTACGATACGCATACCGCGTCCGCCACCACCGTTGGAAGCTTTCAGCATAATCGGAAAACCGACTTCTGCTGCAATTTTTGTTGCTGTGTCAATATCTTTGATCGCGTAATCAACACCGGGAATAATCGGTACCTGCGCATCAATGGCCATTTTTTTGGAAGAAATCTTATCGCCCATTGCATTCATGATCTGGCTGGAAGGTCCGATAAATACAATGCCGTTTCGCTCACAGGCATCTACAAAATCCGGATTTTCTGATAAAAATCCATAGCCCGGATGGATAGCATCGACGTTAGCTGCCAGCGCTATCTTGATGATCGTATCAATATCGAGATAGGCATCGATCGGTCCTTTTTCCGGATTCAGCGGATAAGATTCATCTGCTTTGGAACGGAAGAGTGCATAACGGTCTTCCTTGGAATAAATGCTGACGGTTGTGATTCCCAGCTCATTTAAGGCTCGGAATACACGGATGGCGATCTCGCCACGATTTGCTACCAGAACTTTTTTAAATTTTCTGATCTGTACCTGATTGTTCATGTGTCATACTCCTTTGATTTAACTCTTTCTTAATTATTGAAAATTTTCCCCTCAGTGCCGAATGTTTGACACCATGTTTAAAAGTATATGGAAATTGAAAGAAAAATGCAAGAGAAAAAATAAAATAATTCAAAAAAATATAAAATAATGACAATGTTAAATAAATAACGAGTAAAAATGAAGGAAATGATTCTGAATAATGCAAAAGTGAGAAGAAATTGTACATTATGCAAGATTTGTTGCAAGATAGTAAGCCAATGACGTCATGGAATATGCGCGAAATAGTATTGAAAATGCAAAAGATGTGTTGGATTGCAGTGATTCTGTGTATCTCTGCAATCCAACCGGCTTACGCTGACCGGAATCACGCACCAAGTCTCTCGTGCGTTCCGCTTGAAAAGTAGATTATAAGATGATCAGAGGCTGACGATATTCATTTTTTCGTTGGATACCGGTTTTTGAAAACAGGATACGATTGTACAGATCGCTGGCATAAACATCAAGATCCAGAAGTTGTTGCTGTTCCGGTGTCAGTGACTGGCGTTCCTTTGCAATTTTGCGCAGCAACGGAATCTGACTGTGCTCCTGCAATTCCTTTAATAAAGGCGAAGCATCCTTTCGAAAACCTAGAATGCGGGCATATGGTGCATAATGACAGTTCTTTGCAGCAGCCAGAAGTTCTGCATCAATGTCGAGGAAGGCATGCAGCAGATGACGGCTGATGGCTGTATAGGTCTGGTTCTTCGTTTTTAAATCTGATACAAAATCAGACCAGCAGGTGAAAGTTTCTAAGTTATTTGCAATTCGCTTTTCCAAATCGCTGCATTCGGTATCGGAATCAGAGAAAGCCGAATGCAGAAACTTGCGGCGAAGCTCATAATATAACAGGTCAGAAAAATCATCTTCCTGCAAAAAAGCATGGGTTTTATATGCGTTCAGCAGCAGTTCACGAACGGAATCTGGAACTGTGCGTGTCAACATTTGATTCAGCACTTCGGAATCAGTTTTCTGGCAGGAATTATCCTGAAAAATAAACTTACGCAGGGCAGAAGCACTGGCAAGTTCTGTATCAGTATCAGTATCATGATAACCTGCACCATTTCGTGTAACAACAGACGGTGTCAATGTAAGGTTCTGACGACGAATGGCTTTCATATATTCGATGGCAAGAATATTATTCGGAGAAGCAAGCAATTGTACAAGCTGAGCAACTGTGTCTGTATTCATCGAATCGAAAGCCATCTGCTGCAAACAAAGAACAGCTGCTTTTGCCCGGGCAGCTGGAAAACTGTATCCGGATTTTAATTCCAGATCCAGATATTTCTGAAATGCGGGTGGCTCAAATGCAAAAAAATCAGCCAGTTTGTCCAGCATATCGATATCCGAAGTTGTGTTTGCTTCGGCACCAAAACTGATATGAGATACTACGCCGAGGCTATCCAACAGGCAGACACCTCCCTGAGCAAACGTTTCCGCACTGGAAGTGGCAGCAATTACAGGCAGTTCAATGACAAGATCAATGCCATGTTCAAGTGCCATTTTTGTTCGGTCATATTTATTTACCAGAGCCGGGGCTCCACGTTGGACAAAGCTGCCGCTTATAACAGCAATACAGTAATCGGCGTCCGTATTTTTTCTTGTTTCTTCTATATGAAAAGCATGTCCGTTGTGAAACGGATTATATTCTGCGATAATTCCTGTGACATTCATTGTATCTGATACTCCTGAATCTTTCTGATTGTTTGTCATGCGGATAAAGTGACCGTTGTAACAATGCAGACGTACAGTCTACATTTTATTATAGGAAAAAGCATAGCATGAAAGATGCAGAAAAACAAACATATTTGTGAGGGAAACAGAGGAGATTTGACTTTTTGACTAAAAACCAGTGTATGAAAACAGATGCAAGAGGAAAAACTTACAAAAAACCATTTGGTAACCTCTTGCGAAACAAAAAAATTGAGATATAATGGATAGGACAGGTATTTTGACGAAAAGTCAAAGGAAAAATGAAGGGAGAACATAAATAATGAACGTATTAGTAATCAACTGTGGTAGTTCATCACTGAAATATCAGCTGATCAACTCTGACACAGAGGCAGTACTTGCAAAAGGACTTTGCGAGAGAATCGGTATTGACGGAAGACTTACATATCAGAAAGCAGGTCTTGACAAAGAGATTACAGAGGCACCGATGCCTACACATAAAGAAGCTATCCAGCTTGTACTTGACGCTCTTGTAAATGAGAAAACAGGTGCAATCGCAAGCCTTGCAGAAGTAAATGCAGTTGGACACCGTATCGTACACGGTGGCGAGAAATTTGCTTCTTCTGCAGTGATCACACCGGAGATGCTTGCAGCAGTAGAAGAGTGCAATGACCTTGCACCACTTCACAATCCGGCAAACTTAATCGGTATCCATGCATGCCAGGAACTGATGCCAGGTGTACCGATGGTTGGTGTATTTGATACCGCTTTCCATCAGACAATGCCGGAGAAAGCATACCTCTACGGACTTCCATATGAGTACTATGAGAAATATAAAGTAAGAAGATACGGTTTCCACGGAACAAGTCACAGCTTCGTATCCAAACATGTTGCTGAGTTCCTTGGCAAAGATCTTAACGATTCCAAGATCATCGTTGCTCACCTTGGAAACGGTGCTTCCATCAGTGCTGTATTAAATGGCAAATGTGTAGATACATCTATGGGTCTTACACCGTTGGAAGGTCTTGTAATGGGAACACGCTCCGGTGATATCGATCCGGCGATCATGGAGTTTATCGCTAAAAAAGAGAATCTTGATATCGCAGGCGTTATGAACGTATTAAACAAAAAATCAGGTGTACAGGGTATTTCCGGACTTTCCAGTGATTTCCGTGACCTTGAGGAAGGTATGGAAGCTGGAAACGAGCGCGCAACAGCAGCTATCGAAGTATTCAGCTACCGTGTAGCAAAATACATCGGTTCTTACGTAGCAGCAATGAACGGTGTAGATGTGATCGCATTTACAGCAGGAATCGGTGAGAATGCGCCGATCGTTCGTTCTAAAGTATTAGCATACCTTGGATACCTCGGAATTACAGTAGATGAGGAAGCAAACAGCAAGAGAGGCGATGATATCGTAATCTCCACTCCGGATTCCAAAGTAACAGTTTGTGTAATCCCGACAAACGAAGAACTTGCAATTGCAAGAGAGACAGTAGCATTAGTAAAGTAATTGTTTCAGTTCACTCATCACATGTATTCGGGTAATGATCATGCTTGCATGAGGAATTACCTGAATACATAGTGATGAAGGGAGCGCCTTTTTATGAGCAAAAATAGGAGCGTAGCTACGGAGAAGCCCGAAGGGCGTTTTGCGAATGGCGCGTGTGAACTGAAACTTTATTACACAAAATACAAAAAATCTGTTGACAGGAAGTGCTGTTCTGTGTATAATCTACTGAGTGTGATTCAGAACAATTCACTTAGATTCAGATAAATTGGAGGTGTAACGAAATGTCTATTTGTCCAAAAAATAAATCTTCCAAAGGTAGAAGAGATAGAAGAAGAGCAAACTGGAAAATGTCTGCTCCGACTTTAGTAAAATGCAGCAAATGTGGCGAACTCATGGTTCCGCACAGAGTATGCAAAGCTTGCGGTTCTTACAATAAAAAAGAGATCATCGCAGTTGACTAATTAGCAGAATATGTAATGAAATGAAGGAGTTGAGAGAAATCTCAGCTCCTTTTTTTGCCTTTTTTGTAAAGTATAAAAATACAATTGTATATGCGGGAAGAATAGTGTAAAATCAAATTATATTATTCATTTAAAAGAACAGACAATATAAAACGATGATGGGGGAAATAAAAAAGACCTCGTATGACGAAGTCTTTTGGATGCCGCACAATGCGGGCAATCGATGTCGGAATAATTCCTTATTTGCACTCACCTTGTAAGTTTGTACGATTAGAATAGCACAGGAGGGGGTTGTCTGTCAAGAATGGCAGGAGGTAAAAATGGAAACAAAATTTACATACTATCTGGGATTGGATATGGGAACTGATTCTCTGGGTTGGGCAGTGACTGATTCTTCATATCATATATTAAGAGCAAAAGGAAAAGATTTGTGGGGAGTGCGCCTGTTCCCGGCAGCAGAGACTTCAGTGGATCGAAGAACGTATCGGGTCAACAGACGTCGCAGACAGCGCGAAGTGGCAAGAATTGGCGCTTTAAAGGAATTGTTTGCGGATGAAATTGAAAAAGTGGATCCTGGTTTTTTTGTTCGATTAGATGAAAGTAAATTTCATATGGAAGATCGCAGTGAAAACAATAAGCAGAAGTACGGCTTATTTGCAGATAAACTGTTTTCTGATGCGGAATATTATAAAAAATATCCGACAATATTTCATTTGAGAAAAGAATTGCTGGAATCAGAAGAACCACATGATGTGCGTCTGGTATATCTGGCACTGTTAAATATGTTTAAACATAGAGGTCATTTCCTGAATAGCTCCCTTCAAATTGAAGGAGAGAACAGTAATATAGCCGAATCCTATCAGATGTTTGTAGATACCTTAACAGATGAAGACCTTGATTTCCCGGAACAGGTGTCCGGGGAGCGATTGCAGGAAATCTTTAGAAGCAGCGATTCCAGAAAGAAAAAAGTGGAAAATTTGCTTGCGGAAATGAACCTCAGTAAAAAACAGAAAAGAGAAATCCAGTTTGTTAATCTGATCTGTGGTCTGAAAGGAAAATTGTCAGAGCTGTTCCCGGATAAGGAATATGATGAAGAACAGAAAAAAATAGCATTTTCTTTTCAGGATTCTGATTATGAGGATAAGGAAAATACGATTCAGGAGCTGCTGGATGAATCTGAAATGAATATGATCTATGCTGTAAAAGCAGTGCATGATAGTGGTGTTTTATCTGGAATTATGAATGGCGAACGATATCTGTCAGTTGCACGTGTCGCATCTTATGAAAAACATAAGAAAGATTTGCAAATTTTGAAAGATGTATTGAAAAAATATGATACAAAAGAATTTTTCGAAATGTTTCGAAATGAAAGTGCAAAGTCAGAAAGTTACAGTGCATACGTTGGCAGTGTTAAATATCATGGAACATTTCGGCGTGGATTAAGCGGCGGAAAACAGGAAGATCTGTATAAACATATTAAAAAAGTGTTGGGAAAATTTCCGCAGGATGATGAAGGTGTTACATATATTTTGGAGGAAATAGAAACAGAGAGTTTTCTGCCGAAACAACTGACTGCTTCCAACGGTGTTATCCCAAATCAGGTACATGCCAGAGAAATGCTGGCAATTTTAAAGCATGCAGAGCTTTATTTGCCATTTTTGAAGGAAAAAGATGATACGGGGCTGAGTGTATCTGAAAAAATATTGAAATTATTCATGTTTCAAATTCCATATTACGTGGGACCGTTGGGACAGGAATATAAAGATAAAAACGTATATAATGTCTGGGCAGAAAGAAAAGCATCGGGAAAAATATATCCATGGAATTTTGAGGATAAAATAGATGTGAAAAAGAGTGCGGAAAAATTTGTCGGACGAATGGTCAGACGCTGCACATATTTGTCAGGGGAGCAGGCGTTGCCCAAGCAGTCACTGTTATATGAAAAATTTCAGGTTTTGAATGAACTGAATAATCTTCGTATCAGGGGAGAAAAAATTCCGGTCTCTTTAAAACAGGAGATTTATCATGACCTGTTTGGAGATGGCAAGAAAGTGTCAATGAGACGATTGACCAATTATCTGCTTCAAAATGGTGTTATTTCCGGAGAGGAAAAGGATAGCTGTATTTCCGGTATCGATGGTGGTTTCCATAACTCATTATCTTCCGTTGGAAAATTTAAAGGAGTGTTTGGTGATACAGTACACACAGATGAGCATCGAAAAATGATAGAAGATATCATATTCTGGGGAACTGTATTTGGTGATGGTAAAAAACTTCTGAAAGAAAAAGTGGAAGAAGTATATGGAAATCAACTGACAGAAGCACAAAAGAAGAGAATTTTCGGATTCAAATTTTCCAGCTGGGGAAGATTATCAAAAGCGTTCCTGACTATGGAAGGTGCTTCAAAAGACGATGGAGAAATTAAAGGTCTTATTCAGGCAATGTGGGATACAAACTGTAATCTGATGGAACTTTTGAGTGATCGCTTTACATACAAAGACAAATTGAATGAGATGGTGACTACCGCAGAAAAGCCGCTGTGTGAGTGGAAAATCGAAGATTTGGATGAAATGTATCTGTCAGCACCGGTGAAACGTATGGTTTGGCAGACCATCCGGGTTGTGGATGAAGTTCAGCAGATCATGGGCTGCCCGCCGAAACGTATATTTGTAGAAATGACACGTTCCGATGGCGAGAAAGGAAAACGTACCGTATCCAGACAGAAGAAACTTGTAGATTTGTATAAGGCACTGGGTAAAGAAGGAAAAATCTGGAGTGAAGAACTAAATAACACTCCCGAGGGCCAGTTCAGAATCAAAAAGTTATATCTGTATTATTTGCAGATGGGAAAATGTATGTATACGGGTGAATCGATCGAACTGGAACCGTTGATGAATGATAATCATCTGTATGATATTGATCATATTTACCCAAGGCATTTTATAAAAGATGATAATATCAGTAACAATCTGGTATTGGTGAAAAAAGAGAGGAATGCACATAAGAGTGACAGTTTCCCGATCGAACCGGAGATTCGCAACAAAATGATGCCATTCTGGAAGAGTCTGCGTAAAAAAGGATTCTTAACTGAGGAAAAATATAATCGCTTAACCAGAATGTCTGCGTTTACAGATGAGGAAAAAGCTGCTTTTATCAGTCGTCAGCTTGTAGAAACCAGTCAGGGTACAAAAGCTATCACACAGATTTTTAAACAGGCGTTTGCAGATTCAGAGATTGTATTTTCAAAGGCAAGTGTAGTATCTGCGTTCCGGCAGAAATTTGATTGTTATAAAGTGCGTTGCGTAAATAATTATCATCATGCGCATGATGCTTATCTGAATATCGTAGCTGGAAATACGTACCGCGTAAAATTTACAAGCAATCCGTTGAATTTTGTTAAGGAAGCAAAGAAAAATCCGAACAGCAGAGAAAATCGCTATAATATGGATAAAATTTTCGAGTGGGATGTGACACGAAATGGTGAAACCGCGTGGGTTGCACAGACAAAGGAAAATCCGGGAACAATTCAGCTTGTAAAAAAATATTTAAATAAGAATTCACCATTGATTACAAAAATGGTATATGAAAAATACGGTGGTATCACACATAAGGCTACGATATGGAGTGCGAAAAAAGCAGAAAGTGGTGATACAGATGCGTATATTCCGGTTAAAATGAATGATCCAAGGCTGGCAGATGTAACAAAGTATGGTGGATTGATGTCCGTGGCAGTTGCCGGTTATACACTGGTGGAATATAAAGTTGCAGGGAAAACAGTTCGAAGTCTGGAAGCTTTGCCAATTTATCTGGGTGGATCAAAAAATCTGACGGAAGAGCAGATGGTGGAATATTTTTCCAATGTATTGCAGCAGGAAAATAAGAAAAAAGTAGTATCAGATGTGAATATCAGGAAGAAGATGATTCCGATGGGGGCATTGATTAAATATAATGGATTTTATTATTATTTAGGTGGAAAAACAAATGCAGATATGTATATAAGAGATGCTGTTCAGGTGTGTTTTGCACCAAAAGATATGGAGTATATTAAAAAAGTGGATAAAGCAGTATCCAATAATGATTATTCTGAAAAAGATAATGGAGTTGGAACAACTGTGCTGACAAAGGAAAAAAATGTTTCTTTATATAAAAATATTTGCGAAAAATATGCCTTGACTATATTCAAAAAGAAGAAGGGAACAATAAAAACAATCGTACAAAAAGGAAAAGAGGTTTTTGAACATGATTTGACAATTGAAGAACAGTGTATTGTTTTGCGTAATTTAATATTAAATTTTCAAACTGGAGACAGTGTTGATTTGCATTTGATCAAGGGAAGTGCAGCAACTGGAACAATGAAGTTAAATAAAAAAGTATCAAATGCAGAGGAATTAAAACTGATAGACCAATCTGTTACAGGTGTATTCAGCAGAGAAATTGATCTGCTGACAATATAATATGAGCTGGAGAACGGTTGTGGTATCTTCAAGTGCAAAATTAGATTATCAAATGGGATATCTGGTGGTGCGAAAAGATACTACAACAAAAATCCATCTGGGCGAAATCCGCACGTTACTGATTGAATCAACAGCTGTTTCATTGACGGCGGCGTTACTGTCGGAACTGGTGAAGAAAAAAGTGAAAGTGATATTTTGCGATGAAAAGAGAAATCCATCTGCCGAAATGATGCCCTATTATGGATCACATGATTGTAGTTTGAAAATCAAGCGGCAGACCGCGTGGTCTGATGATATCAAAGGAGCAGTGTGGACAAAAATTGTCTTTGAAAAGATACGTCAACAAAAATGTCTGCTTCAGGAACTTGGAAAAAATGAGGCAGTGCTGTTACAGGAATATTTGGGCGAAATTGAATATGGTGATGCAACAAACAGAGAGGGACATGCTGCAAAAGTATATTTTAATGCGCTGTTCGGAAAATCATTTACCAGAACGGATGATTTACTTATTAATGCAGCATTGAACTATGGGTATAGCATTTTACTTTCCGCTTTTAATCGTGAGATTGTTTTAAATGGATATCTGACACAGTTAGGTTTGTTTCATGATAATATGTTTAATCAGTTTAATCTTGCCTCTGATTTGATGGAGCCGTTCCGACCACTTGTAGATCGTCTGGTATCGCATATGACACTTGTGGAGTTTAAACACACGCAAAAAATGGAACTGGTCAATTTGATGAATCAGGAAGTGATGATCAATGAGCGATGTGAACTTATCAGTAATGCGATAAAAATATATTGTAAAAGTGTGTTTGATGCATTGGAAGATGCGGATGTGTCATTGATCAGGTTTTATAGAAAATGAGTTATCGATATATGAGAATACTTGTGATGTTTGATTTGCCTGTTGGCACGGAGTCAGAAAGAAAAAATTATCGCTTATTTCGGAAGCATTTGATAAAAAGCGGCTTCCTGATGTTGCAGGAATCTGTTTACTGTAAAATTGCACAGAATACAACAGTGGCAGATGCTATTATTGCGAATGTGCGAAAAAATAGACCGGATGATGGTCTGGTACAGGTATTAAAAATTACAGAAAAACAGTATTCCAGAATGGAATATATTGTGGGTGAATCAAAATCGGATGTGCTGGACAGTGATGAAAGGCTGGTAGTGTTATGAAATTTATCTATGGAGAACGGGAATTGACCCTGGAGTTTCGTGAAAATGAAGTTCAGGTGATAACAATAGAAAACAGAGAGTATTTTTCTACTTTTTTGCAAAATTTATATAATCAGAGTCAGGGATCAGACGGAAATATTATATTGTCAGAAGGGGAAAAAATATTATCTCTGAATAAAGTAGCAGAAATTGTTTGGAATCCGTTCTCTGTAGATATTAACAACAAGAAAATACTGAGTAAGTTGTTTCAGGAATTGAAAACTGTTTCGATGGAAGATCAATATGCAGAAATATGTGAATTAAATACTAAAGTCGTTCATTATTTGGATGATTTAAATTTAAAAATACCCTATCCGATTCAATTTCGACTGGAGTTAGATGTACTTGATCTTTATAAAATATATGGGGTTCAGTTGGATACAGAAGAAATTGATATGTTTGAGCGGCTCTTGGAGTATGTCAAAGTACTGAAATCATTGTGCGGAGTTGGCTTACTGGTATTTGTAAATGTGAAAAATTATTTGTCAGAAATGCAGATAAAAGAATTGTACAAAACAGCATTTTATTATAAAATGAATTTATTATTAGTTGAGGCACATCAAGGGAAAGTTTTAGAATGTGAAAAAAATCAATTAATAGATGAAGACATGTGTTTTATACATTACTAGGTGGCTTACGCATATTGACCGATATGTTCGGTTCGGTGATGATCTTATTTGAGGTTTGAGAACCTTGTAAGTTTGTAATGGTGTAAAACGTGATTGCGATAAATCCTCCACCAAGCAGGGTTTGAGAACCTTGTAAGTTTGTAATGGTGTAAAACTGCATGGGAAAGCTTCAACAAGGATCTTAAGGTTTGAGAACCTTGTAAGTTTGTAATGGTGTAAAACTTTTAATACAAGCGTCTTCTAACTGACCTGTTTGAGAACCTTGTAAGTTTGTAATGGTGTAAAACGAAACAACTGTTGATGAAGATATTCACTCAGTTTGAGAACCTTGTAAGTTTGTAATGGTGTAAAACCTATATCTTCGCTCATGCATTAGTAATCAGTTTGAGAACCTTGTAAGTTTGTAATGGTGTAAAACCGTTTTTCCAGTTCTTCTTGCTCCAATGATGTTTGAGAACCTTGTAAGTTTGTAATGGTGTAAAACTCGATAAAGTTCTGTTTGTCTGCTGATTCTGTTTGAGAACCTTGTAAGTTTGTAATGGTGTAAAACCGACTGGAAAAAAGACCCAAGTTGGAAACTGTTTGAGAACCTTGTAAGTTTGTAATGGTGTAAAACTAAACTGTATTAGTTATGACAAGTTGTACGGTTTGAGAACCTTGTAAGTTTGTAATGGTGTAAAACCTGAAAAAGCTGTCGGAACATGGGACTATAGTTTGAGAACCTTGTAAGTTTGTAATGGTGTAAAACCCATCAGAAGCCAGAAAGCCATCAGCATGGTTTGAGAACCTTGTAAGTTTGTAATGGTGTAAAACTGAAATTTTCCAATTTCTCAGCCGCACCTTGTTTGAGAACCTTGTAAGTTTGTAATGGTGTAAAACCAATCTTTTGCACTCTGAATCAATTTCTTTGTTTGAGAACCTTGTAAGTTTGTAATGGTGTAAAACAACGCAGAATACAATGACAATGATGTACAGGTTTGAGAACCTTGTAAGTTTGTAATGGTGTAAAACGTCCATATTCACCTCTGGGCTTTTCAAAGTGTTTGAGAACCTTGTAAGTTTGTAATGGTGTAAAACGTATATGAAAAAATAATAACCGTAGATACGGTTTGAGAACCTTGTAAGTTTGTAATGGTGTAAAACTAATACGTCCATATTCACCTCTTGGTTTTTGTTTGAGAACCTTGTAAGTTTGTAATGGTGTAAAACAGGCAATTCCGAGAAAGCGTATCGGTTTTGGTTTGAGAACCTTGTAAGTTTGTAATGGTGTAAAACCATTCAGTTACAGATGCATTACGATGGTAAGTTTGAGAACCTTGTAGGTTTGTAATGGTGTAAAACTCAGAAATTGCGGTATTTAGAATATTATCTGTTTGAGAACTTTGTAAGTTTGTAATGGTGTAAAACTATTGAAGTATATCTACCGGATAGAGATTGGTTTGAGAACCTTGTAAGTTTGTAATGGTGTAAAACTTTCATTTCAAGCTCTTTAAATTTGTCATTGTTTGAGAAGGTGCGTTACATCAATCTGCTAACCAGCGGCAAACTGAACAGTTATCTTGCTGACATTGATCGGCAGGCAGAAGCAATGTTTTCTCGGCTGGTAAAATAGCTTTCCGAAAAAGAGGGCGTAACGGAAGCCCTCAAAGCGGAAAATCAAATGCTGTGGGTGCAGAGGATGAACAA
>OQVH01001182.1_pt1 | contig 17469 bp, 17 predicted proteins | sample 1691641 | NCBI WGS metagenome assembly OQVH01 (sample SAMN03418286, study PRJEB22391) | human gut metagenome | biome: human-gut; feature: organic feature; material: feces | host: Homo sapiens | place: Italy | collected 2013-04
GGATTGCGTGGAGAAATGTTGCCGGTTACTCTACCGAATCAGTTGCCCAGCATACTTTTGCCATGTTGTTCTATCTTCTGGAGCATTTGCGATATTACGATGACTATGTCAAAGATGACCACTACACAAATGACACTATTTTCACTCATTTTGCCCAGACCTTCTACGAATTAAAAGGAAAGATCTGGGGCATTATCGGACTTGGAAATATCGGACGCAGAGGAGCTGCGACTGCAGAAGCTTTTGGTGCGCAAGTCATCTATGCTTCCCCATCCGGTGCAGCGCCTCAGGAGGGCTACCATCAGGTTTCTCTTGATACACTTCTTGAAACTTCCGATATTGTCTCTGTACATGCACCTTTGAATGAACATACAGAACATCTTATGAACTTGAATGCCTTTTGTAAGATGAAAAAAAGCGCGATCTTCTTAAATCTGGGACGTGGTCCGATTGTTGTGGAAGCAGATTTAAAAACCGCACTGGAAACAAATGAAATACAAGCTGCCGGTCTGGACGTTCTGTGTGCAGAACCTATGTCCGAAGACAATCCGCTTCGCGGCTTCACGGACAGCAACCGGCTTCTTATCACACCTCACATCGCATGGGCAAGCATTGAAGCCAGAACAAAACTTATGAACATCATTGCCGGACAAATCCAGGAGTTCTTCGGACTGTAACGCCTGACAATATAAGCTGTAACGCATTTTATCTTTATGATAACACGTTACAGTTTTTCTCTTTTCAGCTTACACTCTCCCTGCTATTTTCGGGCGTCATTTTTCTCAAAACGCCCCACTACATCAAATCTTTCGTCTCCGCATGACACACAGAAAGTACCGCAAAAACAACCGATATTCCTGTTAAGATTACAGGAAATGCCAGATTATCTTTCAGCGTAAAATCACCGATATTCGCCTGTGTCAAAAAAATCAGAAGGAATGACGAAATGATCGTTGCTTTGGATGATTTCATTGCCAGACCGATAAACAGCGCAATAAAACTCATACTTACAATCACAATCGATTTCAGAATAAGCTGCACATAAAATGACGCACTTGCCATGTTAAAATCAAGCAAAAATGCAGATTTCATAAAAAGTGAACCGATAAGAACACAGCCATAAACCAGCAATTTTGTCAAAATCAGTGTAATAAAATTGAAAATCCATACTGCCAGCATCTGTGATACTAATATTTTCTGCCGTCTGATCGGATAGGAAAACATCAGATTCATGGTTTTATTTTTATACGCTGTGACAATAAACGAAGCCAGCATTTCCACCGTAACCGTGCAACAAATAAATGGCGGGACAAACTACTGCTTTCTTCCCCAGCGCAGCATCCGGCGTTACCACCACCACTTGCACATCCTTATTCATGGAAGGACTTTTAATTAATAAGGTATCTACTTTGGCAGCAAAAGACGGAGCCACCCATACTAAAAGAAGAGCAATTAATAAGAGTTTTTTCTTTTTCATTGTGTGTTATAATAGTTAGATATAGTTATTCCTCTGTCTCTGCAGAAGGATTAAATTTAGAAACCGGCATTTCAAAGGTTTTATGACACTGTTTACAGGTATAGTTCCAGTGGTTGTCTCCCGGAGGAATGACCATTAATGCAGAAATGATAGCAGCCCCCATAGCACGCCAACGCTTTCCTTTTCTCAAAACCAACTGGATGTCCGATGAACCACAGTACGGACAAAGCGTCAACTCTTCCGGCCAACTATCGTTATCCTTCAACACTTGGACAGCATTCTCGTAGTCTTCATCTGCCACCAATATATCCACCCCTGCAATACTACTTACGCAACTTTTATACAAAGTAGAGAAATTCTCATTGTGCAGAATAGACTCGATGCCTTCATTCTCCAATGCCCCTTGAAGGATATGTGCTTTCATCGCATCATTACAAGTTATCAGTTTTACAGTCTTCATAAGGAATCTGTTTTTAATATGTCCTACAAAAATAAGACATAAAAATGAAATGAGAAACAAAATCCGGCTAACTTTATCAGGAAGTAAAACGAACCAAATAAGAAGTGACTCTATTTTTATTCACGGAAGGTATCATTCTTTAATACTTTTTTTGTACTTTCGCAGCAATAATTCGCAATCACATGAAAAGACTGTTGACACTGCTACTATTTTCAAACCTTCTACTTTCCCTGCTACAGGCACAACCTGTACATCGAATCAGGGGAACGGTTATTGAGAAAAACAGCCGTCAACCATTAGAGTTCATTAACGTAATGGTTCTCGGGCTGAACAAAGGTGGCGTCACCAATGCGGAAGGCCATTTCACCATCGAACAAGTACCTCCCGGCATCTACCGCCTGCAAGCATCAGCTATCGGATACAAAACCGTCACTACCCCCGAATATATTCTATCGACCAGAGATCTGCACATACAGATAGAAATGGAAGAGAACCAGACGGAGCTTGAAGGAGTAACCATTACCGCCTCCCCCTTTCGCCGCGACATTGAAAGTCCGGTCAGCCTGCGTATCATCGAATTGCAGGAGATAGAAAAGATTCCGGTTGTAACGGACAAGGATAACTTGTTAGAATTTGTAAGAACCAATGTGGTGGATGAGGTTATGATGAATCTTAACACTGAATGGGGGAATGAGATAGTAAATCAGTTAGTAAATATGGGAGTTACCGTCCATGTGAATCTGAATAAGATTGAAACGAATTATCCAAATTGTATGGTTGAAAAGCTGGGGGGCTTTAATGTACTTACAACATGTATCAACGTTGCAACGGACAGACAGTTGTTTTTAAAACGTCTGATGGATTTGCTGGGGGGGATTGTTGGAATGATAATCTGTGCAATTGCCTTTTTGTTTGTAGCACCAGTGATTATGATACAGTCGCCAGGACCGATTCTTTTTAAACAGGAAAGAGTTGGCAAGAATGGACGTAAATTTAAAATTTATAAGTTCCGTTCTATGTATATGGATGCAGAGGAACGAAAAAAGGAATTGATGAGTCAGAATGAAATGCAGGGATTGATGTTTAAGGTTCAGAACGATCCGCGTATTTTCCCGTTTGGGCATTTCATTAGGAACACAAGTATAGATGAGCTTCCACAGTTCTGGAATGTACTGAAAGGGGAGATGAGTCTGGTGGGTACAAGACCACCAACAGTGGATGAATTTGAGAAGTATGCATTGTATCATAAGAGCAGACTGGCAGCAAAACCGGGAATTACCGGTATGTGGCAGGTGAGTGGCAGAAGTGATATTACAGATTTCGAAGAGGTAGTAAGACTTGACAATGAATATATCAGAAATTGGTCACTTCGTATGGATATTAAGATTATATTAAAGACAATTGAGGTTGTGTTGAAACGGGAAGGATCCAGATAAATGAAAATATCAGTTGTAGTTCCAGTTTATGGCTGCCCTGCGGCAGTGAAACCATTGCATGAGAGAATAAAGAATACATTATTACAGATTACATCAGATTATGAAATTATTTTGGTGAATGATGGCTGTCCAAAGAATTCATGGAAAGAGATTCAGGCAGTGTGCAGTGAGGATCGGAGAGTTATTGGCATGAATCTGTCTCGTAATTTTGGACAGGTCAATGCTACAAACGCAGGGTTGGAATATGCATCAGGTGATTATGTTGCTTTGATGGACTGTGATTTACAGGATCAGCCGGAAGCATTGCTGGATTTATTTTATGAGATTGAAAAGGGCTATGACATCGTTTTTGCAACCCGTGAAAACCGAAAAGATAATTTTTTTGTAAAGTTTTGTTCCAGAACATTTTACAATTTATATAATTATATTGTGGAAGGACACTATAATCCGGATGTTGGAAATTATTGCATGGTCAGAAAGAAAATTGTGGAAGAGTACTGTGCAATGCCGGAACATAACAAATCTTTTACAACGATATTATCATGGATGGGATATAGAACATCTACAATCAAAGTTGAGGCAGAAAAAAGATTAGAAGGAAAATCCTCTTACAATTTTAAAAAGAGACTGGATCTTGCTATTGACATGTTGACATTTCAATCTAATAAACCACTTTATTTTTTTATTAAGATTGGATTACTGACAGGAACTGTGGCATTATTCTATATTCTGTATCAGGTGATTACTTTTTTTACGCAGGGAGATGTGCCGGAAGGATGGACAAGTCTGGTTGCGATTGTATGTCTGATAGGAAGCATTCAGCTTGTTTCAATGGGAGTAATTGGAGTTTATATTGGCAATATTTTTAATGAGACAAAACATAGACAGTCTTATTTTATTCAGGAAATTTTAAATGGATCAGAAAAGAGAAAAAAGGAAAATGAAAAAGAAATTAGTGATTATCGGGGCAAATGATTTTCAGAATCAATTAATATTAAAGGCAAAAGAAAAAGGATTCGAAACATATGCATTTGCGTGGAGAGATGGAGCGGTAGGAGAAAAAACAGCGGATCATTTTTATCCAATCAGTATTGTGGAAAAAGAACAGATATTAGAGGAATGCAGGAAAATTAAACCGGATGGTATTATTTCAATAGCATCAGATCTTGCAATGATAACTGTAAATTATATTGCAGAACAACTTGGATTGGTTGGAAATGGAATGGAATGTACTTTGTTAACTACAAACAAGTACTATATGAGAAAAGCCTTTGCAAAGAATGGAGATCCATCGCCAAAAAATTATTGCTCAGATGAACTCACAGAAGAGCTATTGCAGGGGATGCAGTTTCCACTGATCGTAAAACCGGTCGATCGATCGGGAAGCCGTGGAATCACTAAAATTCATCATGAAGATGAATTGAAGGAAGCAATCAGGGTTGCTACAGAGGTTTCATTTGATAAAAAAGCTATGATAGAAGAATTTGTGGAAGGTACAGAATATAGTGTTGAATATATTTCGTATAAAGGAAAACACAGATTTCTTGCAATGACATTGAAATATACAACCGGAGATCCAAATTACATAGAAACGGGACATGTGGAGCCGGCACCAATCGATGAAAAAATGCTTAGTCGAGTGAAAGACGTTGTTGAAAAAGCATTATGCACATTAATGGTTCAGAATGGAGCATCACATTCGGAAGTGAAGATTGATGATGAAGGAAATATTAAAATTATTGAAATTGGTGCAAGAATGGGGGGCGACTGTATCGGATCAGATCTGGTGAGACTTTCTACTGGCTATGATTTTGTAGATATGGTAATTGATGTGGCTTGCGGCATACAGCCTTCGTTTGAGAAAGTGTGTGTTCCACAACGCGCACGGATAGATTTCATTTTTTCATCGGAAGATGTGGAAAAGTTTAGAAAATTAGAACAGAAATATCCGGAGTGTATATACAGAATGAGCGATATAGAGCCATTTGATGGACATAAAGTTGTAGACAGCTCTACGAGATATGGCTATGTGATCACCACTGGTGAATGGGATATACAGGGGGAAGAATGAAACGATTAAAAACATATCTGACAGATGAGCATGGAGTTTATAAATGGGAATGGGTTGTATTAGGGTTGTTGCTGATGATTCCATTTATTAGCTTTGCTTATGGAGATTTGAAGTCTATTATTCATTATGAGATTAATTTTACAGGGAGCATATTAAAGGGTGGAGGCTTACAGAACTTTTATACTTACTGTATGAATCAGGTGAAGTTTTATATCGATCATAGTATTGAAGGCGTGTCTTATGCAACATATGATTTCCCAATGTATATTGTATTGGGAATATGGGGAATTCCTCTTTATATTTATGAACAGATAATTGGAATAGATCCTACGTATTTCTTTTGGCCATTGTTTTATGGCAAGAGTATTTATATTGTAGCGTTAGTTATTTCCGCATATCTGATTTACAGGATTTGTAAAGAATTAGGTATTAATAGCCAGAATTCCATATGGGGAAGCTTTGGATTTGCCAGTTCAATACTGGTAGTTACAAATGTCTGTATTATTGGACAGTCCGACATTTTGGGCATTGTCTGGATTTTGTTGGGCATATTGGCACTGCTTCAAAAAAAGGAATGGAAATTTGTTATCTATTTTATGATTGCAATTTCTTTTAAGCAGTTTGCTTTATTTATTTTTGTACCATTACTTCTATTGACGGATAAGAGAATTATTAGAATTATAGGAAAAATGATAGTTGCAGTTTCACTAACATTGGTATCAGGCATTCCGTTTTATGGTAATACAGAGGCAATGGAGATAAAAAAGAAATTTTCAAACGAAATGTTGGAAATGCTGACAGCTGCAAAAGTACCATTTTTAAACAGGGACATTCCGTTAGTTATCATATTATTGGGAGGGGTGTGCCTCTTTTGCTTTCTTAAGAATGAACTGATGGAAGAGGATTTGAGAAAGAAATACATTATATATATATCTTTTTTATCAATGGGAATTGTTTTTTCATCTTTTGATTTCAATCCATATTGGGGACTGTATCTTGCACCGTTTTTGGCAATTGTGCTTGTGGCAAATACGGCAGAAACTTATCATAATTTTTTGTTGGAAACAATAGGCATGGGTGCATTGACACTTGCACATTATAGTGCATATTCATGGTGTTATGATATCAGTAATACAAAGGCAATGTTTTGGAATAAGCTTTTTGGAGCGTTAGATTATGAAGGATTCTGGATACGGATGAATATGGTGACAAAGGCATTGAAAATTGATGATTATTGTGATTATATTTTTGCAGTTTATCTCCTTTGTTTATGGGCGATTCTATGGAAAAACAGACCAGAGAAGATACGCATTACAGATCAGAAGATAAACTATCGAAGATTCATGGTACAACGTTTGGCTGTAAATATGCTTATTGTTGCAATTCCATTTGGATTTATTTTTTTGAATATTGCAGCATTTGTAATGCAACATTAAATTATTAAAAATAAATGATATTTAAAGGGAGAACCTTGACGGAACTTTTTTTTTCATTTATGCTTAAATTTATGAGTGTGTAGGGCATCTGAGAGAAAGGTATAGTATGGACAAGTTATATATAATTATCCCGGCCTATAATGAAGAAGCAAACATTGAGCTGGTTGCCAGGGAATGGCATGAAGTGGTTGCGGGTATCGGTCAGGATTCCAGGCTTGTTATTATTAATGATGGGTCAAAGGATCAGACATATGAAAAATTATGTGCGTTACAGGCAGAACTTCCACAGTTACTTCCTGTTACAAAAGAGAATGGTGGACATGGTGCTACTGTATTATATGGTTATTTCTATGCGTTAGAACATGGGGCAGATTATATTTTTCAGACAGATTCAGATGGGCAGACACTTGCGTCTGAGTTTCAAGGATTCTGGGAACAGCGCAATGAAAAAAAGGTTCTCATAGGATACCGTAATCACAGAGAAGACGGAATCTCGAGAATATTTGTTACAAAAGTATTAAAGATGGTTTTGTTTCTTATTTTTGGAATTCGAGTTACAGATGCTAATAGTCCATATAGACTTATGCCTAAGAAATTATTGCAAAAGTATATAGTAAAAGTGCCGGAAAATTTTAATCTGTCAAATGTGATGCTCACTGTTTTATTTTTAAGAGGAAAAGAAAACGTTCAGTTTATTCCAATCACATTTAGACCGAGACAGGGTGGCGTGAACTCTATTAATTTAAAGAAAATAACAAAAATAGGAATTCAGGCTGTAAAAGATTTTAGAACGATTAAAAAGAACTTATAGGATATATGATGAAAATTATAGTATTGTTCGTGATATTGCTTCTTGTTCCGTTGTTGATAGGGAGGCTGGTTGCGGATATAATAAAAAAAGAATATTGTATGAAACCAGGATTCTGGTATTTGTCTGGTTTCCTTACGATGCTTGCTTTATACCAGATTATCTGTGTACCAATGACATTAAAAGAGTATAGTTTTTCTAAGTTAGTAATTTGTTATAGCATTATTCTTGGAATACTGTCTGCCATTGCACTATGGAAGTACGCAGGAGATATATTAATATGGGTAAAAGAGAAAATGCAATGGATAAATATATTTAGAGGTCATTCTTTCTTTTTCTATATGGCACTTGTCCTTATTTTAGGGCAGATTATCACGTTGGTATGCTTTATGCCTGATTATGCATATTGTGCGGATGATAATACGTATATTACAATGGCAAACGATACAGATGAGACAGATATGATTATTAAGGTTGACAGCCTTACCGGACATGAACTGTCAATAGATGAGGTTTCATTAAAGTATAAGCTGACATCATTTATTACATTTATGGCATATCTTGCCAGAATAACAGGACTACATTCACTGGTAATTGGAAAGACAATATTACCTGTTATAATAATCGGCATGGCTTATTATATTCAGTGGATGATAGGAGGTTTGTTGTTTCCAGATTCCAGATATAAATCAGAAATCTTTTTGTTTGTGATTAGTATTGTAAATTTATTTATGGCCTTTTCAAATTATACACAAACTTTTCGTTTAATGGTATGCCCCTGGCAGGGAAAAGCAATCATGGCGGTGATTGTGTTGCCGTTTTTGTTTTATGTCGGGAATAAGGTGTTTTGTGAAAAGTTTACAATAGGTGAGATGATTCTGCTGATGGTAACAATGTTTGCAGCGGCATCTGCATCGTTAATGAGTCTTGGTATTGCTCCTGTGATGTTATTAGCAATTGCATTTTTAAATGCGATACAGAAGCATAGATTTATGATATTACTGCAGGCAGGTATCTGTTGTGTTCCTGCAGCAATTTATCTTGGAATGTATGTGATATCAATTCTGACAACGTCCGGAGGATGGTAAGCATATGGGAATAGTAGAAGAAAGCTTTCGTGTATTCTGGGGCGACAAGGGATATTGGATGATATATATTTTATGTCTTGCGTTTGTCTGTTTTGAAAGCAAAAAAAATGAAAATAAAAGAATACTATTATGGTATTCTTTGCTAATTCTTGGAATAATATTAAATCCCTTGTTTGGAAAGATAGCTTCTAAGTTTTCAACATTTACAACAACTTATATCCGGGTGTTTTATCTGTTACCGATATCTTATGTGATTGCATATACCGCAACTGTTGCAATCAGTTATTGTAGAAATAAAAAAAGAATAGCAGTAACGATTATATGGATCGTTTTATTAGGTACGATGGGAACCTCTTATTATCAGCTTAAGGCATACCACAGGACAGAGAATCGGTATAAGATTCCGCAGGAAGAAATAGATGTGGCACAGTGTATTTTAAAGGATGCAGGTGAAGGGGAATATGTAAATATTTTGTTTCCACAGGGAGATACAAACTGGCCGTTTATCAGGGAGTATACATCAAAGATTAGATTGGCGGGATATTCCATTCGAGTCACGGATTATGGTGATTACAATTTTACCTGTCATGGCGATCTTGGCTTGTATTTAGAGTTTCAGGATTATAATTGTGGTTATGTATATGATTATGTTGTCAGTCAGAAAGATGAGACACTGCTTGAAAATTATGAGTCGCTTGGTCATGAAATATTAGAAACTACAGAGAATTATGCAGTGATCAAGATGAATCGATAGATGTGGAGGAAAAAGAATGATTTTTTATGAAGAAAGTGAAAGCTTAATTCCAGAAAGAAAACTTGTTTTGGGAGATATAGTTTGGTATGTTTTGAAAAAATGGCGAGTATTATTAGTATTTATACTACTGTTTGCAGTATTACTTGGAGGGGTGAAGTATCGACAAGATTATAAAATAGCAAATACACCAGTTGTAACACAATCATTACTTGATGTGAAAAACTCCTTGAGCAAAGATGATTTGTTGCTTGTTGAACAATTGGTAATATTGAACAATAGGATCGATTATAGAAATGAATATAGAAGCAATTCCATTATGATGAATATAGATCCATTTGATGAGAAAACAGTTACATTGCAATATTTTATTGATAATGAAAATGATGAGAAATCTTCAGATTTGATCTTTGCTTATCGTAATTATGTTCTAAATGGACAACTTGGTAAAGATGTTGTGGAAAATCTCAATCTTGATACAAAACCTGAATATATAACAGAACTTTTTCAGTTTGAGTCAAGTGATGAAAGTTCTTTTTCTGTTGTGATAAGACATTCAGATGAAGAAGAATGTGCGGCAATTGCAGATGAAGTCAAAAATTTATTGAATCAGTATAAAACAATTGTTGGATCAAAAGTCGGGGAACATCAGTTGACAATATTAAGCGATGATAAAGCGACAGTCGTTGATGATGAATTGGATCAGATTCAAAGAGAAGATCAAACATATGTAGAATCACTGAAAATATCATTATCTGGATTGCGGTCCTCTTTGACAGATACAACTACAACGGTGTTAAATAACTGGGATGAGATTCTACGCTTGGAAGCAGAAGGTGATGAAAATGTAGAGCAGGAAGAGAATCAGGTGGCTCAACCGACACATGCTTTGGTATCTATAGATGGAAAGTACGTTTTGATGGGAGGGCTTATAGGATTCTTTTTTGCGACAGCTCTTTTAGTGTTGATTTATATTCTGTCTGGAAAATTGAGAAATAAAGAAGAGATGAATGACTTACAGGTTACAAATCTTGGAAGTGTGTCTCTGAAGAAGTATCGTAAGGGTTTAGGTGGCTGTGTTGACAAGATGTTAGATAGGGCAAAAAGGGTTGGATGCAAGATGTTATCGAAAGAGCAGCAGATACTGTATTTGGTGTCTAATATTCAACTTGCCTGTGAACGTGCATCAATACATAAAGTATGTATTGTGAGTACAGAGAAATGTGATAATGAGGAGTTATTGAACATTTTAAAAAGTGAATTAGAGAAAGTGTCTATTGAATTAATTTACTGTAGTGATGTTAATTATTCTTCAGAGGCACTCGTCAGTCTTTCACAGTGTGGAAATGCGATTATTATGGAAGAACAGCAGAAGTCATATTACAAAGAAATTCGAAATGAAATTGGACTCTGTAAGGAAAATAAGATAAATATTTTGGGCAGTATCCTTGTGGAAAATTAAGGAAAAGTGGAGGTATATGCTACCATCGTTTCCGATACTCCGAAGCAGTACAACCTTCTAATTTTTTAAAAACTTTATTAAAGTAACTGGCGTCATCTATGCCACAGAGCACAGCGATATCTTCAATGGAAGAATTGCTGTAACGTAAAAGCTCTTTGGCATGGGTGATTTTTTTTGTCAGTAGATACTGGATAATGGTCGTTCCGTGTTCTTGTTTAAATTCCCTGCTCAGATAATATTTGCTGATGTAAAACTGTTCTGCAAGAAAATCCAGAGAAATACTTTCTGTATAATGCTCGTCTAAATAACTGGTTACATTTTTGAGTTTTATCTCAAGCTCTGAATCATTGCGTTCCAGTTCTTTTGGGGAAGTGGAGATCAGGGTCAGGATATGCGTGATCTCATTGGCTACCACAATATCGGTATCATCATTCCGGTGTTCATGCAATTCGAGGATTCGCGTAATGCTGGCCGTCAGCTCATTTAGATGCCGGGAGCGGAAATGCCAGTCATTATGTTCACAGAAATAGGAATAGTAGCCCTCGGCCTGGGGACCATAAAAATGGATCCAGAGCAGTTCCCATGGATCATTTTCACTGCTGATATGGGTATATTCTTTCGAGCAGTCGAGAAAAAAGCAATCGCCGGCCATGGCAGAGACAGCGGTTGTTTTTGCTGGGGAAGCATCTTTGTAAGAAACGGTTCCACTGCCGGAGAGCACAATCATAAAAAGGTAGGATTTCAGTCCGCTTCGTTTGGAAAGATGGGGCTGCAGACTTTTTAAATATCCGGCTTCCTGAATATAAAAGAAGTGATCTCTGGTGAACTGACCGGGAGTACAGATCACACGTCTGGTATTGGTAACTTCGGATGTTTTATATTTTTCAAATAAGGAACTTTTCATGGGAGATCATTGCCTTTCCGGTATTATATGCTATAGCAATATAATACTATTTTTGGGCAATATAATCAATTGAAAAGAATGAAAAATTAGATTATTCTTAGTATCGGCTCACAGAGCAAAGAAAAGCAAAATAATTATATAACTCGTATATAGTATAAAAACGAAAAGGAGATTAATGAATGAGTAAAGTAGCATTGATCACAGGTATCACAGGACAGGATGGTTCTTATCTTGCAGAGTTTTTATTAGAGAAGGGATATGAGGTTCACGGTATTACACGTCGTGCATCTATCTCCAATACAGCACGTATTGACCATCTGATCGCTAAGAACGCAATTACATTACATGATGGGGATTTGTCTGATTCTTCTTCTTTGATCCGGATTATCGGGCTGGTACAGCCGGATGAGATCTATAATCTTGCAGCACAGTCTCATGTACAGGTATCTTTTGATGTGCCGGAGTATTCCGGTGATGTCGATGCGATCGGTGTACTTCGTATCTTGGAAGCAGTCCGCATTTTAGGTCTTGCTAAGAAAACAAAAGTATATCAGGCTTCTACTTCTGAGTTGTTTGGTAAAGTTGAGGAAGTTCCGCAGAGAGAGACAACTCCGTTCCATCCATATTCTCCATATGCAGTTGCAAAACAGTATGGTTTCTGGATCGTAAAAGAGTACCGTGAAGCTTATGGAATGTTTGCAGTGAACGGAATTTTATTCAACCATGAATCAGAGAGACGTGGTGAGAATTTCGTGACACGTAAGATCACACTGGCAGCAGGACGTATTGCAGAAGGAATTCAGGATCATCTGGAACTTGGTAATATGGACAGTCTGCGTGACTGGGGATATGCAAAAGATTATGTGGAATGTATGTGGATGATCTTACAGCATGAAACACCGGAAGATTTCGTCATTGCAACCGGAGAACAGCACACAGTCCGTGATTTCACAGAAAAGGCATTTGCAGCAAACGGTATTACGATCCGTTGGGAGGGAACAGGCGTAGATGAAAAGGGTTATGACGCACAGACAGGTAAAATGTTAGTATGTGTCAATCCACAGTGGTTCCGTCCTACGGATGTAGATAACCTTTGGGGAGATCCGACCAAGGCTAAAACGGTTCTTGGATGGAATCCACAGAAGACAAGTTATCCGGAACTCGTCCGCATTATGGCAGAGCATGACAGAGAACTTGCAAAACGTGAAAAAGCATTACGTTAGGAGGAATGGCATCATGATGGAAAAAGATGCAAAAATATATGTAGCAGGACACAGAGGAATGGTAGGTTCTGCAATTGTCCGTGAGTTAGAGCGTCAGGGATATACCAATATTATCACACGCACACACAAAGAGCTGGATTTATGCAGACAGGATGCAGTAGAAGCATTTTTTGCAGAGGAAAAGCCAGAGTATGTATTTCTGGCAGCAGCTAAGGTTGGCGGTATTGTCGCAAACCAGAATGCGCTTGCCGATTTTATGTATGACAATATGATCCTTGAGATGAATGTGATCCATTCAGCATGGAAAAATGGATGTAAAAAGCTTGAATTTTTAGGTTCATCCTGCATTTATCCCCGTATGGCTCCACAGCCAATGCCGGAGAGCTGTCTTTTGACCAGTGCGTTAGAGAAGACAAATGAAGCATATGCACTGGCAAAAATTTCCGGTTTGAAATACTGCGAGTTTTTAAATAAGCAGTATGGAACCGATTATATCTCTGTTATGCCAACTAATCTTTATGGACCAAATGACAATTATCATCCAGAACATTCTCATGTATTACCTGCACTGATCCGTCGTTTCCATGAAGCAAAAGTAAACGGATTAAAAGAGGTAACATGTTGGGGAGATGGAAGCCCATTGCGTGAGTTTTTATATGTGGATGATCTTGCCAACTTATGCGTATTCTTAATGAACAATTATTCCGGTGACGAGACTGTCAATGCAGGAACCGGAAAAGAACTTACTATTAAGGAACTGACAGAGCTTGTTGCAAAGGTCATTGGGTATGAAGGCGAGATTAAGTGGGATACTACAAGACCAAACGGTACTCCTAGAAAGCTTCTGGATGTGAGTAAAGCTGCAAAACTTGGCTGGACATATAAGACAGAACTTGAGGATGGTATCCGTCTTGCATATGAGGACTTCTTGAATAATCCGATGCGTGCAGAACGCTAATAATTCTTAAATCAAAAATAAATTTACCAGATTTTATGGCACAGCGTAAAAACTGTGCCATTCGAATATAAGGAGAACAAATATATGTATATTGTACTGTTATCCGGCGGTTCCGGAAAAAGATTATGGCCTTTATCTAATGATTTATGCTCAAAGCAATATATTAAGTTGATGAATCATGAAAATAAAGATGATGAAGAAAAGTGCTCTATGCTACAGAGAGTTTTCGGACAGTTGAAAAATGCAGGATTATCTGATAATACAATTGTCTGTGCCAGCGATGCTCAAGTAGAAATTATTGGAAGTCAATTAGAAAATGCTGCGGAGGTTGCAGTGGAGCCGATGAGAAGGGATACGTTTCCAGCAGTGATGCTTTCCTGCGCATACCTTCTATCAAAAAAAGGCGCAAAAGAAGAAGATGTCGTTGCATTTCTTCCAGTAGATCCATATACCACGATTGAATTTTTTAATCGAATTAAAAATTTGGGTGAATATATAGCAAAAACAGATGATACAATAGGATTGTTAGGTGGAGTACCAACTTATCCATCTACCAAATATGGTTATATTGTTCCGGAAAATGGCGACGATGAGTTATTGAAAGTGCAGGGATTCCGCGAAAAACCAGATGAGAAAACAGCGGAAAAACTGGTAAATGAGGGGGCATTGTGGAACTGTGGAGTATTTTGTTTTAAATTGTCTATGGCAGCACAGTGGGTCGAAAAGTATGGCGTAACAACAGATTACGAAAATATGGTTGTTAATTATGAAAAATTACCAAAGAAAAGTTTTGATTATGAAGTGTTGGAACATTGGAAGAATATTGTTGCAATTAAGTATGATGATATCTGGAAAGATCTTGGAACATGGAATACATTGACAGAAGAGATGAATGAACAGAGTATTGGTGATGTGACATGGGATGATACATGCGAAAACACACATGCTATTAATGTGCTTGGAATACCGATGGTGGTGATGGGGGCTAAGAATATGGTTATAGCTGCATCACATGATGGAATCTTAGTTGCAGATAAGCATCAGAGTTCTTATATTAAAGATTGCTTAAATGATATAGGAGATAAATCGCGTTTTGAGGAACGGAGATGGGGAACAATCAAAACAATCGATGTGACAGATGAAGATGGGGTTCAAAGTGTCACAAATAGAGTTAAAGTGATGGCTCAAAAAGGCACCTCATATCATAGGCATTTACAACATGATGAAAATATTGTTATAATATCAGGTGATGGAGTGCTTAAGATTGGTGAGGAATATCATAAATTAGTCCCGGGTGCAGCTTTTTATATAAAAAAAGGCATTTACCATGGTATTAAGGCTTCTTCAACTGATTTGAAGTATATTGAAACATTAATTGGAGATTTGAGTAAGGATGATGTTGAAAGAATTTCTATGGATTGGGAGTAGGAGATAAGGATTGTGATGATGACGGCAGAACAAGAGAGAAATCAGGCAATGGATGTTGCCAAGGGTGTAGCGATTATATGTGTGTTATGGGTTCATTTTGTTCAATATTATTATGTGGATGACACAGTCCCGGTTTTTGAAGATTATGCAATGAAGTTTATTCATTCTTTTGTTATGCCGTTATTTATGATTATGAGTGGATATTTTTTCTGTTATACAATGAAGAAAAGAAATCTAAAAGAAATTATTATTAATCGAATAAAGAATCTTGTCTGGCCTGCATGTGTATGGGGAGCCTGCCTGTATTTTATTCAGTATGTAGTAGAAATGAAAGTAATGAAGGTAGAAATGGAATTTTCATTACAGGAAATGTGGTGGTCGATTCAGGGAACCTGGTTTTTATGGACTTTGTTAATATGCAGTGTTTTTGTATGTATTATAGGAAAATTATTTGATGGAAGGTTGGAAATTATAGTATTGGTTTTTGCTTTCCCATTGCTATATTTTATTCCTAATTACAATAATCATATGTTCATGTATCCATACTTCATTCTTGGATATCTATACAATAAGTATAAGGATACAATTTCCCAAAAGTTTATAAAAGGTTGCAAAATTAGTTTGGCGGCTATGTTTCCAATTTTGTTACCGTATTATAGTTCAAACTCATATATATATACGACAGGAATAACAAACTTTGAAACTATTTCGAAATTTATGGCGCAGTTAAAAATAGATATATATCGGTATGCAATTGGACTTTGTGGAGCTGTTTTTGTGATTATGGTAGTTGAATATTGTACAGAATATTTTAGAAATAGCAAAGTGGTAAGAAAGATTGCTGGATTTGGAGCAATGTCATTGCAAATTTATGTGATGCAGAAAATTGCAGTAGAGTATTTGGCGGTTGGATGTTGGGCAAAAATAATCAGTGTATTGGGATTTAATCCGTTGACTGAAAATACTGTTTTGTATGATTGGGTGTTTACATTGCTTTTGGCATTGATAGGATGTGAAATATTATATCAGATTACGTTGTTGGTAAAGAAAAAAACAATGCTGAGTAAAATTTTATTTGGTAGATAAAAGAGGAGTATAAATGTATCTGAAAAGAAATTATTATATAAAAATAATTTTGCTTTTTTTTACCATCAGTGTATTGGCTGGAACTTTTATTTATTTTGAAAAAGAAGAAGCAATGGTAGTCATGGGAGTCAAAGTGATAGACAAAGACTTTTATGAACAACTGATCAAAGATAAAGTGCAAATGACAGTAGATGAAAATCTACAGATGCAGGGAATAAAACTTCCATATAATGAGAGTGAGGGTGTATATTATATTTCACAGTCACTGGAAAGTGATGAGTGGAATGGAAAAATAGAAGTAAACGAAGAAAACCAGTTTTATTGGTTGAAAGATAAAATGTTTGATGATAAAAAAAGGGCAATTCAAAATGGACATGTTTTTTCCTATATAGTTGTTTCTGGTGATACATATGCAGAAGGTAAGGTTGTTTTTACCGGATTACCTGTAATTTGTCTGGATGGACCGGATGATGGGGAAAATAGATTGTCACAATTTAGTATCTTTTGGATTAATGAGGATACAAAACATTATGAAACATTTCAGTCAATATCAATGTACCATCAAAGAGGTGCTGGGTCAGTCTTATTTAACAAGGGAAATTATAAAATAAGTTTATTGGATGAAAGTGGAAATTCTGTCAAGTATGGTGTATTGGGAATGCAAAAGGATGATGATTGGAAACTTAATTCATTATATACAGATTCCAGCAATGTTAGAGATCAATTATCTTATTATTTATGGGATAAAATGAATGAATTAGAGGACGAGCCAGTTCTTTCATCTAGCATGAAATATTGCGAGGTATTTATTAATAATGAATATATGGGTTTATATGGAGTTATGGTTCCGATAAACCGTAAATCCATGAATTTGATTTAAA
>OQVH01001198.1_pt1 | contig 17218 bp, 10 predicted proteins | sample 1691641 | NCBI WGS metagenome assembly OQVH01 (sample SAMN03418286, study PRJEB22391) | human gut metagenome | biome: human-gut; feature: organic feature; material: feces | host: Homo sapiens | place: Italy | collected 2013-04
AATTCGCTCCTGCCGCTTACAAGGCTTTGGCCGGACGTGCCGAATTCGTTGTAGCGCCACAACAGCAAGAACCTTTTTCCTGAATCTTATCGGCAGCTACTTCCGTGAAGTTAGGATACTGGTTAGAACCCAACAATATCTCACGACGGGTAGCAACCGCTTTCTTACGAGCTACATTCGAAGCGTTAACGGCATTCTGGATCTCACCTGCGTTCACGGCAACGGAGAATCCTCCTTTTTCCTCAACCTCCAAGAACAACTTCCAAGCGACATCAGCCAAGGAATTCGTCAATACCTCTACATAATAAGAACCGGCAGACGGGTCAACGACCTTATCCAAGTGGCACTCTTCCTTCAATAATAATTGTTGGTTACGTGCGATACGCTCGGAGAAATCGTCTGGAGTCTGGTAAATCTTATCAAACGGGCGAACCGTGATAGAGTCTACGCCGGCAAGAGCGGCAGACATAGCCTCAGTTTGAGAACGAAGCAAGTTTACGTGAGCATCGTAAACCGTCATGTTCCACTCTGAAGTCTGTGCGTGAGCAACCATCTTGCAAGCGCATTCGCAGGCCGGCTTATAAGCGGCTACGATCTCGGCCCACAACCAACGAGCCGCACGGAACTTAGCGATTTCCATGAAGTAGTTAGAGCTGATACCTAAATTGAATTTGATTTTCTTGGCAACCTCGTCAGCGGTGAAACCAGCCTCGGTAAGTTTTGCCATCAATTCGTTACCCCAAGCCAAGGCGTAACCTAATTCCTGAGAAATGTAAGCGCCAGCATTGTTGAAAAGGAACGCATTTACAGCCAATACACGGTAGTTAGGCAAAGCCTGTCCAGCTTTGAGCACAGCTGCGGCACCTTCTACCCACTCACTGTTTTCTTTACCTTTTACTAAAGGTTTCTTGAAAGCGTCATAGTTTACAGAACCGTAGCACTTCTCTGCGTCGACACCCTTGCCTTTGAAGTAGTCAGCCAAGATACCGATCAACTTCTCCGCTTTGCAGTTGCAAGTGTTGAAGTTCAATTCTACGGAAGCCGGACAAATACCTTCTAATAAAGTAGCTATATTCTCCTCGTTCACCTCATCACCTTTGATGATGAACCCAAGAGAAGTAACACCTTTCGTCAAAAGGTCAAGTGCTTTCTCGTTAGCACCCTTGAAGCAGCAAACTTCAATGTTCTGGCGTACCTTCCAATCGTTGTCTTTCTTCGTTCCACGAACATAAGGGAATTCACCGGGAAGAGACTCTGTAGTCTTTAAACCCTCGATGTCTTCTGCACGATAGAAAGGATTTACATTAAATCCTTCGCCTGTCTTCCAAACAAGCTTTTTCTCAAACGGTACCCCTTTCAGGTCGGCCGTTATCTTCGCCATCCACTCTTCAGTAGACACAGGAGCGAATTCTGAGAAAAGTTTTTCTTTAAGTTCTGCCATAATATTAGTTGTTTATTAAACTGGTATTAGTAATGTTCAATACTATTTTGTTCAATTACAGATGGCAAAGGTAGAATAAATAAACAGTACCGACAATGAAAAAACAATGAAATCGCAACTACTTTTAACGCCTTTTAGTGGTATTCTCCCCGTTTTCTTGGCATTTTGATAAAAAACACACTTTTTCTTCAAAAAAACTCGGTTCAACTATTGCAGAATTAAAAAATATATCTACCTTTGCATCGTCAAACAAAAACAATGACACCTAAATGGTGGATTCGTCTAACGGTTAGGACACATGCCTCTCACGCATGTAATACGAGTTCGATTCTCGTATCCACTACAAAAGCTCTCAATCTATTGGTTGGGAGTTTTTTTTTATATACCTTCGCTACCCGATAGTATCCTAAGTCTTTTATTATACACTAAATTATATCATGAAAAGTAAAAAGACCGTCTTTCTGACCGGAGCCACCGGGACGATGGGGCATGCCGGATTGGTCGAGTTGTCCAAGCGGCTAGATCGTTTTAATATAACACTTTTGGCTCGTCCAAGCAAAATCAATAAAGAGAAATTAGCCGCATATGAGGCCATGGCAGGGATCCGTATCGTTTGGGGAGACTTGACGAGTTATCAAGATGTCTTAAATGGAGTAATGGGGGCGGACTACGTATTGCATGTAGGTGGAATGGTTTCCCCGGCAGCGGATTATTTCCCTAAAAAAACCTTGAAAGTAAACACGACCGCCGCCCAATATATCGTGGATGCCGTAAAAGCACAACCGAACTCTGACCGGATCAAGGTAGTCTATATCGGCTCCGTGGCGCAAACCGGCCACCGTAACGCACCTGTTCATTGGGGACGTACGGGAGATCCGATCAATATAAGTGTCTATGATCATTATGCCATCTCAAAGACAATAGCCGAACGTATTTTCGTGGAGTCGGGTATTAAACATTGGGCGTGCCTTCGCCAAACCGGTATCTTATGCCCCGAATTATTATTCAAAGGTTCGGACCCAATCACATTCCACGTACCGCTAGACGGCGTGCTGGAATGGGCTACCGCCGAGGATTCCGGTCGCTTACTAGCGAATGTATGCGAGGAAGAGGTGCCGGATGAGTTTTGGAACCGTTTCTATAATATTAGTAGCGGCCCGTCTTTCCGCCTGACGAATTATGAGTTTGAGAGTAAATTGTTAAAAGCGATTGGCTGTCCCGCCCCAGAGAAAATATTCGAACCGAACTGGTTCGCTATCCGTAATTTCCACGGACAATGGTATACCGATTCAGACCTATTGGAAGGATATCTGCATTTCCGCGGTAACCAAACTTGCGACGATTATTTTAAATGGATGGCCAGCCAAGTCCCTTGGTATTTCCACCTAGCAAAGATCGTCCCTCCTATCTTCATAAAACTGGGTATGGGAGCCATCGCTAAAAAGCCGGGACTGGGAACTCGTAACTGGATCAAGAACAGACACCAAGATCGTATATCCGCCTATTTTGGCTCGTATGAGGATTGGCAAGCAATCCCGGGTTGGGATAAGATCCGGACAGAACGCCCCTCCGAAACACCCGTCTTTCTGGATCATGGTTATGATGAAAGTAAGCCGAAGTCGGAATGGGATATCGAGGATATGCGTAAAGCCGCAGAATTCAGGGGAGGAAAATGCTTGTCACCGGCCATGACAAAAGGAGATTTATCGACTCCACTCGATTGGGAGTGCCAATTCGGTCACCGTTTTAAGGCCTCTCCCACATTAGTATTATTAGGAGGCCATTGGTGCCCGGAATGTTTACCGCTCCCTTGGAATTACGACGAGATCGCTAAAGGAAATCCGTTCTTTGCCCAAGTATGGTATCCATTCCACGATAAAAAGGAACACAATGTATACGATGAATCCATATTCGCTGACTTCAAGGAATAAAATTCAACGCATCAAGAGATTTTTGTTTTTTAGATTATTTATCTCAACGCAACATACTTTTACCGGATATTATCTGTTATAACAATATAAGCACTATATACCATAAACATAAAAACAGATTTTATCATGACAAAAGGATCGATCGGATTAAATGCAGGAGCTATCTGGAATTTGCTTTCAGATGGCCAACATTGGAGTTTTGAGGCGTTGAGAGCAAAATCCGCTCTAACAGATGCGGATCTATGGTCCGCTATCGGTTGGCTCGCTAGAGAAAATAAGATTGAAATTGATAACACCAGCAGCCACCCTATCTTCTGTCCGGGTACCAACTTTTATTTTTAAATGACATTTATGATATTTCATTGCGAAGGATTTCACTTTCTTCGCAATGAAATCTTCAAAAAAACACTTACTTTGTAACCCTAACGAAATAAAAACAATACGATTATGAATCCTACTTTCGGAGCTTCCATTCTTTCTTGGATACCACCTATGTGGACACCAGAAGCCGGTCTTTTCGCTATCCAGCAAGCATCTGCCGCCGGTTTTGATTTACTGGAAATTTTGTTGCCTCCTTCCATGGAGTTCGATGCTCCAATCGTAAAGCGACAATTGAAACAACACGGATTGAAGGCGACTTGTTCTCTCAATCTTCCCAAAGAAGCGCATATTCCTTTTTATCCCAAGAAAGCGACTTGTCTGATCAAGGAGGCACTGGATAAAGCGAGCGAACTGGAGGTTGATTACTTGGGAGGTGTCTTACATTCCGGCATCGGGGTCTTTTCCGGCAAACAGCGAACACAAGAAGAAGAAAATACACTTTGTGAGGTATGGGCAGAGGTTGCCGAATACGCCGCCCGATCTGGAATCACGATCGGTATCGAGCCGATCAATCGCTATGAAAGTTATATGTGTACCTCTGCGGAGGAAGTCTTGCGCTTTATCAAATGCGTAAACGCACCGAATTTGTCTTTGCATCTGGATACTTTCCATATGAATATAGAAGAGACGAGTTTTTATGAACCGGTTATTGCGGCTGGCAGCCGGCTTCGCCATATTCACATGACTGAAAGTGACCGGGGAATGCTGGGTGAGGGAAACGTACGCTGGGATGATTTGTTCCGGGGACTACAGGAAATCGATTTCAATGGGAATTTAGTTTTGGAGAATTTCTCCAATTCTGTTCCCGGTATGGCGGAAGCCGTATCTTTGTGGCGTCCGTCTAAATACAATGCCGATGCCTTAGCCAAAGGCAGTCTCGCCTTCATGCGTAAGATGGCACGCAAATATCAATAAAGCATCAATTACCGCAAGACCGCCGCAGTATTACCGCACGGCGGTTGCAGTAATGTCATGTCAAATGAGATGGTAGCATCAATCTTATCATTTAAATAGCTGCTGAACGACAGCGCTATCCCCGTCATTCGGAGCAGGTTGTATATTCAATAAACGGGCAATCATCAAGTAAAGGTTCACGTTCGCCATTTGCGGGACCTCCGCATGTCTCTTGAACGAGGGACCTGCCGCATAGAATATGGCCTCCATCTCCGGCGTAAAATTATCGTAACCATGTGTCGCCGCATAACGGGGAGATGATTTCTCTCGGAATTCTACATACGTTCCAATATGTGGAGAAACAACTAAGTCACTAACTCGAGGATTCTTTCCGTAAACAAATTTCTCAGGAATCTCGTTTTTCTTCCATACGGTTATATTCGGCACTTTCTGTAAAATCGCATAGGCAGTATCCACATAGGTTTTCTTGGGATATAATAATGTAGGAACGCCATCAAAAACACAATCGAAACTATCCCGGGGTAGATAATCATTCAAGTTCACATATTTCTCGGGATAATAGGTGGCCATTCCATGATCCGAAAGAACGATAAAATCGATCTTATCGAAAATATCCAACTGACGGGCTTCCGTGAAAAAATGATTCAAGACTTTATCCAAGTTCTCCACCACATCCAAGGTCGCCGACGAATCCGGGGTAGCGGAATGACCTATCGCATCCGGTTCTTCCATATACCACATAATCAAATGAGGACGCACATCTTCCGGCAACTTCAGCCAAGATATCACGGAATCAGCACGATCTGAAAAAGGAACCGATTTATCAAACGGCTTCCATATTGAAGGCTGGCCACTCTCTAAAGGCACCTCACTACCTACCCAATAGAACGAGGCGGTACGAACCCCTTGGCGTTCCGCCGTATTCCAAATAGGTTCTCCACCATAAAATTGCGGATCAAGATTTCCCATCCGGTATGAGCTATCAAGCTCCGCGTCATAAAAGAAATTATTTACCAAACCATGGTGATCCGGATGCAATCCGGTAGCCATGCTATAATGATTCGGGAAAGTCACGCTGGGATAACACGGGCGAAACGTGGAGCGAACCCCCACATTCGCCAAAGAATCCAACGTCGGAGTATGAGCACGTGACGGATAATCAGAGCGGAAACCGTCCATTGATAAAACTACGACATAACGATCCGATTGTTTTTTCGTTTGGCAACCGGTAAAAGCCAATGAACAAATACAAAAGAAACTAACGAGTAAGAACTCAATACGATTATTCCACATATCATTAAATTAAAAAAGAGGTCCACAAAGATAGTGAACCTCTTCTAATTATTAAATTTTATCTAATGAAAGATTTTTCTCTTAGAAGATATACTTGATACCGAATTGCATCTGCCAACGAGACACATCGTTCAAATTATCCTTGAAGGTTTCGTCCAAATCTTTCGCCATCGTATATTTCAACGTATAGTTGTTCGCCGCACTCGGGCCTTGTCCTTTCGGGATCGTCAAGAACTGATATTGCTGATTACCCAAAACGGTTGTTTGTACCACACCCCAATTACGATTCAACAAATTCAAGAAGTTAGCGATATTGAAACTAAAGCGCAAAGTATGTGAGCGACCATTCTTCTGGTAAATCTTTATATCATGAGAAACGCTCAAATCCAATTGATTCGCAAACGGAGCGACAGCACCGTTACGTTCGGCATACTCACCTCTATGTTTGCTCAAATAAGGATCTTGCTCGATAAAGGCATTCATCGCTTTCCATGCATCTTCTTGGCTATCGAAATCGCCCGGTAACAAATGATCTTTTACCTCGTCAAAATTCGCAGGGATATACATCAAGTCATTGGAGAACTGAGAATCGCCATTCGCGTCACCATTATAACAATAAGAATAACGGAACGGACGATAACGCTGATAAATCAAGCCAAAACTTGTTGCCGCATATTTACTCCAGTTAGCCGTATAAGAAGCGGACAATAACAAACGACCATCAAAAGAACCTGCCGTATAACCTACTTCTTCCGCATTTCCGTCCAAGGCCGCACGGTACTTCCAAGCGGAAGTCGCCACAGACGATGTTCCGTCTGTTACACCTCTAGACTGCCCGAAAGAGTAAGATCCATTCAAATACAATCCCTTCAGGATTCCATCAACAAAGTTTTTCTGCAACTGGAAGGTCGTATAAAGCGAATGTCCTTTGCTGGTATTACGCAGCATCACGACATGATTCGCAGCCTTTTGATTTCCTTCTCTATCGCTATAATAGCCATTATAATATGGACGTGCATTACCCGCTCCACCGTCATTTACAAATTGCTCGGTCCGATACAATCCGATATTGTCATGATAAATAGCGTTAATGTCTTTTGAATACAGCAACTCTACGGTAGCGACCCAACCATCACCAAACTTATAATCAGCAGCGATATTACTTTTCCATAAGCTCGGATATTTAAAGTCCGGATCCGTAATCGCTATATCCGAACGTGTAGCGCTACCTTCAGCCGGTTTATAAGTATCCATATTTCCGGTGAAACCTAGTGAAGGTCTGCCGTCGCTAATGATATTGTCATTTTTATCCTTTACCGCCCGAACATTTAGGTCACCAAACAAAACACCATTGTTGCCGGCTTGATTACTGATCCATACATAAGGAGGAGTACCCGTGAAGAGTCCCGTACCACCACGTATCTGTAAGCTTCCATTCTCATCGTCAAACGGTTTGTAGTTAAAACCGAATCGAGGAGAAAACTGAGGTTTGGCGTTCGGATATTTAGAAACATCGATCTTGATGCCATCCCGATAGGTCTCGGCGGCGACTTTATCATTCGACTGCAAATCAGTCATAAAGAACGGAACATCGATACGTAAACCTAACGTCAAGTTCAATTTATCACTTACCGTCCACTTATCTTGGGCATACAAACCTAACTGGAATACATTTATCTCGGCGAATGGAAAATCATCCGTCATCGAATATCTTTGCGCATAGTATTGATACCCCGTAGAAGAAGAGTTCGTTATACCCGTCACATTGGAACCAAATCCAAAATCTTTCGGATTAAACTCACGGATATCAAATCCTTGTACACTTCCGTTATGAGCGGCCATGTATTGTTTTGTAGCCAATACGTTGAACTTGAAATCATCGACAGAATTAAACACCCAAGAACCCGGATAGTTTTGAGCGAAACCATTCTTAAAGGCACGATAGTCACTTTGCGTTCCAACCGTAATCTGATGTTTGCCAAAATTCATCAAGAAGTTATCCTGTATCTGCCAGATATCAGTGTTCAACTGGTTATTATAGGAGTTTGCCTCGGTTCCGAAAGTTGTATAAGCATTGTTACCACCATCCAAGATATCCACTTGCGGGAAGTAACCGCCATCCATATCGCGATAATCACGCAAACGGGAATAACCGATCTTCAAATAGTTAGACATACGGTCATTAATGGTCGTATTCAAGTCGGCCATCCAAATATTGAAGTTATTATTCGTCCGGTAGAAAGAAGAAGAGAACGGAATAGCGAACGCATTCGGTCCACGTCCGTTATTCGGCGCACCGGAAGTAGAAGGGTTATTCGTATTAAACGATTTCAAATAATAATATTTTAAGCTCAACACATTATTTGAGTTGATATTCCAGTCTAAACGAGCCGTGATTCGATCCGCTTGAGTATTTGTCTTATTCACGTCGAATTTACCCGGATTATACCCAAGCTCATCACCTAAGAAATCAGATAAACCCTGCAAGACTGTCGCATCCGCCGCGGAATTAGCGGTCGTATAAGAAATCGGTTCCTCCTGGCGATCCATCTCACCATTGATGAAGAAGAATAACTTATTCTTAATGATCGGACCGGATAAACTGATACCGTATTGGTGATTAGAGAACTCTGAAACACCAATCGTCTCATCCTTCACACGATATCCCATCATAGACGGACTCTTCGTGTACATATATACAGAAGCATGAAACTCATTCGAACCGGATTTCGTTACGGAGTTAATACCCGCACCCGTGAATCCTCCATTTCGAACATCAAAAGGAGCGATCATCACCTGTACCTGCTCGAGCGCCTCCAAAGAAATCGGTTCCGTACCGGAAGCTCCAAGAGCAGAAGCCAGACCAAACGAGTTATTAAAGGAGGCACCGTCCACCGTTACATTATTAAAACGGTAAGAGACACCGCCAAAATTCTTACCGCTACTCATCGGAGTTAATTTCACGAAATCGTCCAAAGAACGGTTAATCGTAGGCAGCTTATCCATCTTCTCACGAGTGATGATTTCCTGCGCACCTGTACGGCTTCCTGAAATAATGGGGTTCTTATCCGCAACCACGACTACCTCGTCGAGAGCTTGGGTATCTTCCCGCATTACTACATTCAGTTTCAGATCCTCACCCAAAACCAAGTTTATTCCTGTCCGGCTCTCCGTATTGTATCCAATATAAGAGAACTCTACCACATAAGGGCCTCCGATACGAAGGTTGTTAAAAGAATAAGAACCATTCGGCTGGGTAATCGTGTAGTATTCGGTACCCGTTGGCGTATGCGTAGCCTTGATATTCACTCCGATCATCGCTTCCGATGATGTATCCGTGACTTTACCACTCATACTCGCCGTCGTCACCTGAGCATGTATGGATATTCCCACGCACAACAAAAGTAACGTTAAAAGTAGATAAGTTTTCCTCATACAAGAAGTATTTATATTTAAAATAATTATAACATTTTTGTATATCGCCGCAAAGATAGGGATTAGATATCTCTTTTTGCCACAAACTATATATAATATTCATAGCATTAACATTCCTCACACAGATCTCCAGATTATTATTTTCAACCAATCACATCCATAATCCAACAATATGCAGGAAAAGCATCTATAATTCTTTTAAATCACCGCCCAACAGGGAATGTTAGTTAAGAATCATCAAATTAAAAATTTCATAAAGAACCCTCTTGTTTTGCCAATACAAGCCATCCATCTCCGAATAAGGACATTACTCAATTCCGCCCCGTCACAGCAACTTCATGAATATGAAACAAGTATTAAATAAGAAACATACAATGATATTAAAAAATAACCCATAACTTTGCGAAAGTTTTTATTACATTAACTATTTTAAATTATGAGCAGACATTTACAGACGCTATTCCTTTTAGCTGTACTGAGTTTCTTGTTTGTCATCCCGACACAAGCGCAGGTAACAACAGCCAGTATGAGTGGAACAGTTATGTTTCAAGATGAACCCGTTATTGGTGCGACCGTTTTGGCGGTTCACGAACCTTCTGGGACAAATTATGGTACGATCACGAACGTTGACGGACGCTTTTCCTTACAAGGTATGCGTACAGGAGGTCCATACAAAGTTACGATCTCTTACGTTGGTTATCAATCTGCCGTTTATTCCGGCATTACCCTGCAATTGGGAGAGAACTACAACTTGAATGTTAAGTTGAAAGAATCTTCCGAGACCTTGGACGAGATCGTAATCACAGCGGCGAAAACGAAGTTCAATACGGAAAAGACGGGTGCGACAACCAATATCTCCTCGTCACAGATCACCTCTTTACCCACCATTAACCGTAGTATCTCCGATATCGCACGCCTTTCTCCTTATGCCTCCGACATGAGTTTTGCCGGTGGCGATGGCCGTTCCACGAACTTTACGGTAGATGGAGCGAACTTTAATAACAACTTCGGCCTTTCGGATAATCTTCCCGGAGGCGGTAACCCGATCTCTATGGACGCTATCGAGGAAGTACAAGTGGTAATCGCCCCGTTCGATGTCCGCCAGACAAACTTCATTGGTGGCGGTATCAACGCTATCACCAAATCCGGTACAAACACATTCAAAGGTTCCGCTTACACTTACTTCCAGAACCAGAATATGCGAGGAAACTCAATCGATGGAGAAGACTTGGGCGCACGTGCTAAGGAATCCAAAACGATTTACGGAGCTACGTTCGGCGGTCCGATCATCAAGAATAAATTATTCTTCTTCGCCAATGTAGAAGTGGAAAAACAACCACAACAAGTGATCAAATGGAGAGCTCGTACAGAAGGAGAGCAACCGGACGAGAATAACTACATATCTCGCACTACACTCTCCGACATGCAAAAGGTATCCGATTTCTTAAGAGATAAATATGGTTATGATACAGGATCAGCCACGAACTTCCCCGCAGACGAAAAGAATTTGAAATTGCTAGGTCGTATCGACTGGAATATCACGAATGGCCATAAATTGAGCGTACGGTACAACTATACAAAGAATACCGCATGGAACGCTCCCAACGCTAACTCTATGGATGGTGGTTCCGGCTCTCGTCTGTATAATACAAGCCGTGTAGGTTACCAATCCATGTCTTTTGCCAACAGCATGTATTCCCAAGACAATAAAGTGTCTTCCGTATCCGCTGATTTGAACAGTCGCTTCTCTGATAAGATTTCCAATCAGTTACTTTTCACTTATACGGATATCGAGGATATGCGCGGAACCAACTCTTCCCCTTTCCCCTTCATTGATATCTTGGCAGGTAAAGATGCGGAAGGTAACCAAATCATGGAGCCTTATATGAGTGCCGGATATGAATTATTTACTTACAACAACGGCGTGAAGAACAAGATCACAAGTGTTATCGATAACTTCACTTACTTTGCCGGCGACCATAAGATCACAGCTGGTATCAGTTTCGAGCACCAACTTGCTAGCAATGCTTATATGCGCAACGGCACGGGATATTATCGTTACAGCAGCTTAGATGATTTCTTGAACGGTGCCGCTCCTGAAACGTTCGCATGGACATACGGTTACAACGGTGTTTCCGACCCGAAAGCTCAGGTTACTTTTAACCAGATCGGATTCTACGCACAGGATGAGTGGAACATTCGCCCGAACGTGAAGTTAACTTATGGTATACGTTTCGATGATTTAATTTTCGACAATAGCGATCTTCAAAGAAACGACGCAATCTACGATCTTGATTTCGGAGGCAAACATATCGACACCGGCAAATGGCCTAAGTCTAGAATGCAAATATCCCCTCGTGTAGGTTTCGTTTGGGATGTGTTCAAGGATAATTCCTTAAAAGTACGTGGTGGTACAGGTATATTTACCGGACGTTTACCCTTGGTATTCTTTACGAATATGCCGACAAACTCGAATATGGTACAAAATGCCGTAGTATTCGGCACAAAATATGAGAATGGAATTGCGGTAAGTCATGATTCCCGTCTGGATCAATTGGCTGGCGGCATGATTACGAATGTAGACGATGCAATCAAGAAATTCGGCCTTCCTACCACGATAGAGAATCCGGTTGCCGGTTCTAAGATCTCTGGCGTAAAGGACAACTTCAAGATGCCACAAATATGGAAAACCTCCTTGGCTGTAGATTATCAGCTCCCTACTTCCTTCCCATTATCCGTAACCGGCGAGTTCATCTATAACAAGAACATCAATGCCGTAACCCTTGAGAATATCAACATCAAGGACCCGTCAAATTGGGATCATTTTAACGGAGCGGATAACCGTTTGATTTATCCATCTGATTATACGTATGTATCCGGTAAGAATGCGGTTGTATTAACTAACACATCCAAAGGACATGGTTATACCGCCAATGTTACGGTTAACGCTCAACCCGTAGAGGATTTGAACATGATGTTGGCTTATACGCACACGGAATCCAAAGAAATTTCCGGTCTTCCGGGTAGCGACCCTGTATCTACATGGCAGGGAATGTTAACGATAGACGGACCGAATTTCGCGACCGTACAACGTTCACGGTATGTAGTGCCCGACAAGGTAATCGCAGCGGTCAATTACAATCTACCCTTCCGCCATAAAGGTCTGCTCAGAAAAACAAGCTTAAATCTGTTCTATTCCGGTTATTCCGCTTCCGGATATAGCTTCGCTTATACAAATGATATGAATGGTGACGGTATCAATAATGATATGATGTATATCCCGAAAGATGATAGTGAAATCAAATTCAAGAATGAAGCAGATAGAACCGCTTTCTGGAACTTCGTAGACCAAGATTCTTATTTAAAGAATCACAAGGGAGAATACGCTGAGGCCTATGCCGCACGTGCACCTTGGGTACATCGTTTCGACCTTCGTATAACGGAAGATTTCTCATTCAAGGCAGGTAAAACCGAACATCATTTCCAATTGAGCCTTGATTTCATGAATATCGGTAATATGATCAACTCGAAATGGGGTGTAATGAAGAACGCATCTTCTTCCAACGGTTGCCGTATCTTGAAATATGAAGGCATGGATGATAACAAGACTCCAATTTTCTCCATGTATAAGATCAATGGTGAATATCCGACCGAGACTTATTCTTATAACCGTATCTATACTGAATGCTGGAAAATGCAGGTTGGTATCCGTTACATCTTTAATTAATCAAGAGATATAACTCCATAAAAAAGGCGGGGAACAAATTTTCCCGCCTTTTCTATTTCATCATATATCCTCTCCTCCTCGCAAGGCATCCGCTATATCTTGATGCCGCTGGGCTAATTCGTCCTCTCCGATCGCCCGGAAACCCTCCGCCAGATATTCGTGGGAAGCCGCATGTTTAGGTTTGATACTTACCGCCTGCTGGAAATCCAGAATAGCTTCATCGTAATATTTGAGCTTCAATAGGCATTTTCCACGGTTATAGCGGGCCTTAAAAGATTTCGGACTTAATTTTACCGCTTTGTTTAAACAAACCTGAGCGTCGTAGTCCTCACCTATATCCAATAAAGTAACCCCTTTGCGTACCCAAGCTTCCACATAATTCGGATTCAAATTCAAGGCTTTATCAAAACAACGAATAGCGGCATTCGCATCATGGGCCTTCGTTATGCACTCGTTTCCCATCAAGTAATATTCATGCGCATACTCTTTCTGGGTCTCACGAAGCGAATGCAATTCTTCCCTCAGAGCCTTAATCTGTGCCTTTTGACTATTCAAGGCTTGCAATTTCAAACGAAGCAGCCGTTGTACCATCGGATTATCCAATTCATTCCGTTTAGATACGGCGGCGGCAAAAGCCTCGACCGCCTCTTTAATATTACCCTGCCGAAAACCCTGAGCCGCCCGACCATATTGTAGTTCCGCCTCACTTTCCTTGAGGCTTTTCTCTATTAACGCTTGGTTGTTGAATATTTGGCTGAATTCCACGATCTCTTTCCGGATAAAGATATCCCGGGAAGAGATCTTGCTTTTTAGCACCAATCCTTCCAATGAAGTACAACGACTCAACGCCACATAGGTTTGCCCCCCGGCGAATACCCCTCCGGTCAAATCAACTACCACCCGGCTAAAAGTCAAGCCTTGACTCTTATGCACCGTGATCGCCCAAGCCAAACGAATCGGCAATTGTTCGAACGTACCGACAATCTCTTCCTCGATCCGTTTCTCTTTCTCGTTATATTTGTATTTATAATTTCGCCATGAGGTAGGTTCAACCAAATGCTCTACACCGTTCTCCAGCAAGACATAAACATTTCCATTCTCATCGATACCCGATACCATACCGATCGTCCCGTTCACCCAACGACGCTCATAATCATTATCGATAAAAATAACCTGCGCCTGTTCCTTGATGGATAAATTCAGCTGGGTAGGTAGTGAGGATTCCGGAAAATCCCCCTCGATCTTTCCCACGGAGACGTACTCTTCTCCGGGAAGCTCGGCCAACTTCTTCTCATTGATAAAATCAACCTGATCCCGGCGAGTGGCCAACGTGATATACATATCCTCATTCTGAGGCTCGAAAGACGGAAAATAACGACCGTTCAACGTATCCAACTCCTGTTTTCTAGCGGCATTATTACGAATCCGATCCAATACATTGATAAAAACAGGATCGGTCTGGCGATACACCTTTTGCAACTCGATCGGTACTAAATTGATATCCTTGAACACACGAGCCGAGAAAAAGAAAGGGCTCGCATAGAACAAACTTAAGATCTCTTTTTGATCCGACGGAACAACCGGTTCCAACTGGAAGACATCTCCCACGAACAATAGCTGCTTTCCGCCAAAAGGCAATCGCATATTACCGGAATAGACCCTCAAGATACGATCTACACAATCAATAATATCCGCCCTCACCATCGATATCTCGTCAATGATGATCAAATCGACCTCCGCGATAATTTTCCGTTTCTCCTTCGGATACTTGAAAAACTCAAAGATACGACCATGCGACAAACTTAAATCCGGATCATCCGGTAACATCGGCCGAAAAGGGAGCTTGAAAAAGGAATGCAAGGTAACGCCGCCCGCATTTATGGCCGCTATTCCAGTAGGAGCCAGCACCACATACTTTTTCTTCGTATGATTGCGAATATACTTCAAAAAAGTAGACTTGCCGGTCCCTGCTTTCCCTGTCAGGAAAACAGACTGGCGAGTGTGGGTGATCAGTTGCAAGGCATCCTGAAACTCCTTATTGTTTGTGTCTAACTGAAAGTCCAAGTATATAATTTTTAGATGAGACAAAGCTATGAAAATATTTATAGATCACTCTAATAATATCCCTCAAAATATTTGGCTGTCTCCATAAAAATCACTTATTTTGTGATATCAAATTAATATCAAAAACAAATCATCATGAAAGCAACCGAAAAGACATTCAACGGACTGAGAATCTCGGGGTTTATTGCTCTTTTTCTCCTATTGGCTCTATCGGGTCTCTGCTGCTATTTAATCGCAGGCACCAACGAGACTTGGAGCGTAATCACCGGCATCGTCGGACTCTGCCTGTTAGTGGTTTGTTTATGGGGATTCATGGAAATCGAGCCCAACAATGCCCGAGTAATGCTCTTTTTCGGAAAATATAAAGGGACAATTACTGATAACGGATTTTTCTGGGTCAATCCACTTTACAGCAAAAAGAAAATCACGTTACGTGCCCGTAACTTAGATGTCCCTCCTATCAAGGTTAACGATAAGGTCGGTAATCCGGTTATGATCGGGGCCGTGATGGTATGGAAAGTTAAGGATACTTATAAAGCGATGTTCGACATCGATTCTTCGTCCATTAGTATCTCCTCGAATAAATCATTCATATCAATGGGAGAATCCTCTGAATTATCCCAACGAATGCAGAATTATGAGAATTTCGTGCAGATACAAAGTGACGCCGCCATCCGTAAGATAGCTGGCATGTATGCCTATGATTATAACGAGAGCAAAGATCCCGTCACCTTACGATCCGATGACGGGGAGGTCGCTCAAAAACTGGAGGAGGAATTAAACAGCCGTTTGGCGATAGCAGGCATTGAGGTATTGGAAGCTCGTATCAATTACTTAGCGTATGCTTCCGAGATCGCCGGAGTCATGTTACGCCGCCAGCAAGCGGAAGCCATTATCGCCGCAAGAGAACGGATCGTGGAGGGAGCGGTCAGCATGGTTCGACTCGCCTTGAACAAACTGGATCAAGACAATGTTGTGGAATTGGATGAGGAACGGAAGGCTGCGATGGTCGAGGCGTCTACGGACCAAGCCTGCCTGAAGGTGCCTAAATTTGAATCTTTTGATTCGAGGGCTTTAAGCTTCGGCGTGGTATCGCGTGAGTACCCATAAAGACTCCAGTCGTCGCGAGTAGTGCTTTCGCCGATGACCAAGACGATTGTGCGTGGCGCCGGTGAAGCATCCAGCAGAACCGATCTGGCTTCGGTAATTTCTGCGGCTTCATGTTGGTCGGCTTTCATCCAGATCGATTGCATGCCTGCAACGGATTCCATCCATTTAGACCAAAAAATAGGGGGATAGTGAATTCGCCAGGAGGGTTTGGCCCAGCTGAGGATACAGACGGACGCAAAAAGCAGCATCCAGAATCGCCAAAACCACCGCCTCCAACCGGAAGCCATCGCGTTGTTTGAAGACGTCTTGCTTGCCAAATGCATGACGAATAGGGCAACAGTTAACGTTGCGAGAGAGAGTAACGTCCCCAAGAGCGCCCCGGTCCATTCAGTGGCCAAAAAGCCGAGAGCTTCGTCAAGATTGGTATTGGCTGCTGATTCCAATACGAAAGTCGACATGGGTTCGGCCGAGTACGTTTGATAGAGGAATGCCCGTAGAGCAGCGTCGATAAAAGCAAGCAGCAGTCCGACAATGGCTGCAGCGAGACACACTTTTTGCCAGCGGCTTCGTGACTCGTTACTTCGGGCGGGCAAAGACAGCAGCCCGAGCGCAATAAACGGAACGATAAAGACGGCATGCTGCAGGGCGCGTTTAGCATTGACGCCGCAGAAGTAAGCACTCGCTGTCAGCAAAAAAAGAAACAGTGTAGTCCATGCAGCAGCTCGATGAGGTGTCCACAAAGACCCGAAGACAGAGGGGAATGGCATTACGGTCTCTTTAAGACTGTTTGCGGTTGCTTTGGAATGCTTTCAAGAGACTGACGGAAGCTGCATAGGGATCTGGCTGACCACAAATAGCTGAAATAACAGCAATGCCGTTAACGCCAGCTGCGCCGACTTGCGCAGCATTGGTGATGTGAAT
>OQVH01001218.1_pt1 | contig 17035 bp, 9 predicted proteins | sample 1691641 | NCBI WGS metagenome assembly OQVH01 (sample SAMN03418286, study PRJEB22391) | human gut metagenome | biome: human-gut; feature: organic feature; material: feces | host: Homo sapiens | place: Italy | collected 2013-04
CCCCGCTTCCACATCCCAGAGCAGGCTGGCTCCGGCGGCGGAGTTCCACGTGTCGGCCGCGGAGGCGAAGAGGTTTTCCTGCCGGAGTGTGGCATTGAGCAGGATGTCGTTTCCGTCGCGGCTCAGTGTGGCGTCCTGGTAGTAGACGGCGAAGAGGCCGGATATCCGGGCGGCGAGGCTCTGCCCGTCTTCCAGGCCGCTGATGCTGCCGGTGGCACTCATCAGGACGACGTCATGGAGGTCGCTCCCCGCATTCATGGCGGCGTTTCCTTCCATGTTGGAGAGGAGGAAGCCGGCTCCGTCCTGCACGGTGATGGTGCCCGCCGTCAGCATGGGGGCGCCAAAGGGGGCGTCCTGGTTGAAGTTGTAGATCAGTTCCGTCGTGGAGCCGTTCTGGAAGGTGATGCTTTCCACGTTGAGCGTGGTGTTGGCGCTGCCCTGGGCGTCCCCGGTGGCTTCAATACGCAGGGTGCCGTTGTTTCCGGCGGTGATGCTGTTGTAGTTCAGCGTGGGGGCGTCCGCGGTGCCTTTCAGGACCAGGACGCCTCCGTCACGGACGGCGAGGTCGTAGTCCTTATTGCCGGTTTGCAGGTATTGGGTGGCTTGCCCGGAGATGTCCAGGGTGCCGCTGCCTGCCAGCGTGCCGGAGAAGGTTCCGGAGGAGGTCGTTGCCGAGGAGATGGAGAGGCGGCCTCCGTTCATGGACAGGGTGCCGCTGCCGGAGAGGCTGCTGATGGCGCCGGATTCCGTTCCGGAGAGGGCCAGCGTGCCGTCGGCGGTGACTGAGGTTCCGTCCAGCCGGGCTTCTCCGCCCAGGGCCAGTTCCGCTCCTTCCTGGATGCGGAGGGTGCCGGTTCCGGTGATGGAGCCGTCGTTTATTTCGCCTGTTCCGGTCAGGTTGAGAGTTCCCTGGATGGTCAGGGAGCCTCCGGCTTCCGTGCCGGTGATGGTTCCGACTTCGGCGTTGCCGTTAATGGTCAGGCCGCCTCCTTCCAGAGTGAGGGTGTCCAGGGTGTTTGACGCGCCGTTGAGGACGATGTTTCCTTCACGCAGGGCGAGGGTTTCCACGTCCATCGTTCCTCCGACCGTCAGCGTCCCGGTTCCTTCCTTGATGAAGGCGACGTTGTTGCCTCCCGTGATGCTGCCGCCCATGACGGTGTCCTGGCCGGCCGGGTCGATGTCGTCTTCTCCCGTCGTCATTTGTTTGTTGTTGAGGATGACGACGGCCGTGCCGTCTCCGGTGTTGTTGACGACCAGGCTGCTGCCCGTGGCTCCCATCAGGTTGTTGATTTTAGCTCCCTGTCCGTCGGATTCGCCCGGGGCTCCGGCCAGGTTGACCGTCAGGGAACCTGTCCATAGAGGAGGAAGGGCTGACGCTGGACCTGAGCAACGACGCCGTCGTCAACCTTCTGCTGGACCACAAAACCGACGACTCCTCCAGCTACCTGACCCTGACCAGCGGAACGCTGACCGTCGGCGACCTGGGCGACATCGCCTTCACTACCGACCTTCTGTCCAACTACGGCATCCGGGTCACCGGAACGGACGGAGGCAGCCTGGTGCTCAGCGGAGCGGCCACCGGCCTCTACCGCGTGCAGGAGGAAGGAGGAAACGCCCATGAAGTCAACTCCTATCAAACGCTCTCCGGCTACGATGGACAGGTTCGGGTCGCTTCCCGTTCCGCTGCCGTTGCTGATGACGGCGCCAGACGCCTGCGTGTCCTGGCCGATGTTTTCCGTTCCCAGGGCGATGGTCAGTCCGTCCAGGCCTCCTTCTCCTACGGTTACGGTTCCGCTGACTCCGGTGAGACGGGAGCCGGAGGCGATATTCCACGTTCCTTTCATATGGCTGCCGCCGGCGCCGGAGAGGTTCAGGCTGCCTTCCGAGATGGTGATTCCTTCCGTGGTTCCGTCAAGGATGGTTTCCGCTCCTGCCGCGTCCGCCCCGAGTGTCAGGGTTCCCGCTCCCGTTTTGGTCAGGGACGGGCTGTCGGTCAGCGCGTAGATGGTGGCCGAGGTTCCTTCCTGCGCGATATTGATTTCATCAAACCGGGTGAAGGTGACGTTTTGGAAGTCCCCGGTTCCAAAGGTTCCCTTGAGTTCCAGCGTCCTGTTTCCTTCTACCGCCGCTCCGGCGCTTCCGCCGATGGTGATGCCGCCGATGGTGATGCCGCCTTCTTCTCCTTCCGCCCCAAAGATGCTTCCTCCCGTCAGCGAGACATGGACCTCGCCTCCTACCGTGCCTTTATTTCCTGCTCCATAAATGTTTCCCCGGTAGGTGCCTGTTCCGAGTTCTACCGTGATATTGCCTGCAGTGGTCATGGTGCTGCCTGTGTTTCCGGGCACTTTGGAGTAGGAGCCACCGTAGATGTTGCCGGTGAAGGTGGAGCCTCCGCTAATGGAGATGGAGGAATTTCCTCCAATCGTGTATTGGGCCTGGCCTGAATTTTCAAAGGAGCCCCCAATGATGTCCCCCGTGAAGGTGATTCCTTCCTTGCCGATGATGGAAACAGAGGTGTCTCTGTTGATGTTGTTGACCGTTCCGGTGTTGTTTACATTGCCATAACTGCCGCCAATGATTGTTTTGACGAAGCTGTTGTGTTCCTCTGTTCCGGAAAGCGTGATTCCGTTCAGGTTGATTGTGGCCGACGTGCTGCCTTGAATCGTTGTTCCGGAAGTGACATTGCTTGACCAGGAGCTTCCTCCGATGATGTATGAGTTGGAGAGTCCCCCTTCCAGGTTCTGGGCCGTGTTGGAATATTGGACATTGGTTACCAGCACGCTCGTGTTTCCTGTGATGGTGGTGCCGCTGTTGTGAGCCGATGTGCTGCCGCCTACAATGGAGCCGTTAATGATGGCGCTGCCGGTGACCGTGACATTGGTGTTTCCCGTTAATGTTGTAGACGCTCCCTTATAATTACCGCCGATGACGTAGTCCGCCGTGGCGTTTCCAGAGATCTGCACATGGGTGTCCCCAGTCAGCGTGCTGGTCTGGAGGTTGGTTCTCCATTCGTTGGATACGCCCCCGACGACGGTGCCGAATGCTCCTCCGTTGATGTCCATCCAGATGTCCCCCTGGTAGTTGAGGTTGCCGGACGGCAGGGTCGCCCCGCTGTTGTATACCCCGGACAGGTTGATTTTGGTTCCGCCGGTGTTGGTGATTTGATAGACTTTGTCCCCGCTGGTCGTCAGGGTCCCGTTCAGATATCCCAGGCTGACGTTGGCCGCACTCTCCTCCCCAAGAGCCAGCGTAAAGGCGTTCTTGACCGTTTCTTCCAATTCCCCTCCTTCTCCCGCAGATACCCACGTCACGCTGGATATCGCCCCGTCTTCTATCGTCAGCACGCTGCCTTCTATTCTGTATTGCCCTGTCTCTAAGCCCGTAACGGTAAAATTCGCACCGAGGTTGCTTCCTAAATCAAACGTGTATCCCTGTTCTCCCTCCACCAGGCTGTCAAGCGCGCCGCCGATGTCAATGGTGCCTGAAGTGAAAGTTACATTTTCCTTGGTAAAGGAGGATCCGGATTCCGTATAGGTTAGCTTGGCTCCGTCAATGGCTGCGTTTTTCAATACGCCGGTGCCGTTCATGTTCAGAACGGCATTTGCCCCCAGAGTGGCGGAGGTGAAATCCAGCGTTCCTCCCGCCATGGTGATTATTCCGGAATAGGCCAAGGAAGAATTATTGATTTTCAAGATGCCACCTTGGGCTGTGATATTCGCGTTGATGACGGTTCCCGTCAGGTTTTGCGTACCTGTTCCGGCCATAATCAGATTTATTCCTCCCGTGGGAGTAGTGTTGCCGTTTACTCCGGAATGCTGCGTGGTTGCCCCGATACTTCCCCCATACGTGTAATTTCCGTTACCCGTCAGGGTAAGATTCGCTCTGGAGGAATTAGCCGACTGGACGCGCCCCTTATGTGTTCCGCTGAAGCCGTCGGCATCATTTAAACCGGCCAGAGAGGCGGCATTGGAAATTTGCAACGTCAGGGCGCTGGAACTTTGATTGATTGAGCCTGACAAATCTACCGTTGCATTGGCGAGAGCCGTTCCCGTAATCTGGAGAATGGCGCCGCCGGGCTGCGTCCCCTTCTGGGAAAGGATAATGTTCCCGGAAAAATTGCTTTCTTGGGAACCAAGCACAAACTTGGAGGCATAGCCGGCATTGCCGTTAGCCGCTACCAGCGTTAAATTTCCTTCTCCGGCAAATGCCCCGTTCAAATTGATGGTACAGCCGCCGTTCGCATTCTGATTAATGGTAAACGAGGAGCCTGCCCCGATATAAAGTCCTGTGGAATAATTGTTGTTTTCTGAATTTACATCAAGGTTGACGGATTGGCTCCCAGTAACTGAATACTCATTGGCGGGCTCATTGTTATTAAAGGTGGAGTCCGCTCCCCATGCGGGGGATTCAGATGTTGGGACGGCCAGGGAAACACTGGTGTAACAAGCCAGAACAGCCGCCAGCAGGGTAATAGGCAGATGGAGACGCATTGCAAAAATGTTAGATGTTAATTTTTTATGTATATAACGGATTGAAAATTCGATGTCAAGTTGAAAATACCAGTTCCCGGATTCTCATACTTTTACTGTAAGTGCATTATGATTTTTTAAATTTCTAAAATGGGATTTTCATCTTTTCATTTACCTCCCCTTTTGAAGCAAGGGGAGGCATACTATAAGACTTTCATTCTGAATATAAAATATCAAATTTTATATTGCATGGGACAATATTGGAATCATCGCCGAATTTTCAATCCGCTTTTCCTTTTTCGTGGAATAACGCGGAGAGTCCATAAAAAAAGCCGTACCCCGGAAACGGGGTACGGCCCTTGAAGTGTGGGTGGAGAGAACAGGTTAGCGTTCGTTGTCGAAGTTGATGGTATCGTTCAACATGTCTTCGGCAAGTTCCGCCGCTTCCTCTTCTTCGCTGGTCGCCGCGATTTCTTCTGCGCCCTCTGCAGGTTCCACTTCAATCTTGCTGTAACGGGAGAATCCGGTGCCGGCGGGAATGAGGTGGCCCATAATGACGTTTTCCTTGAAGCCTTCCAGGGTATCGGTCTTGCCGAGGGTGGATGCTTCCGTCAGAACGCGCGTGGTATCCTGGAAAGATGCCGCGGAAATGAAGGATTCCGTTTCCAGGGAGGCCTTCGTGATACCGAGCAGAACGGGCTTGGCTGCGGCCGGTTGACCGCCCTGGGCTACGGTTTGTTCATTGATGCGGTCGAACGTGGTCTTGTCCACTTGGTCTCCCCACAGGAATTCGGTATTTCCAGGTTCCGTGATGACTACCTTGCGGAGCATCTGGCGCACGATGATTTCCACATGCTTGTCGTTGATTTCCACACCCTGGAGGCGGTACACTTCCTGAACTTCATTGACGAGGTGTTCCTGGAGACGTTCCTTGCCGCAGACATCCAGAATTTCTTCCGGAGAAACAGGGCCTTCCGTAAGCTGATCGCCCAGATGCACATGGTCGTCTTCATGAACGATGACGTGCTTGTTCATCGGGACCAGATGATCCACCAGTTCGCCCGTGGGTGTTTCAATGGTAATAACCTTCTTGCCGCGGGAGGTATTCTTGCTGCTGAGGCGCACAATGCCTTCCACGCGTGCAATGGTGCAGGCGTCCTTGGGCTTGCGGGCTTCGAACAATTCCGCCACGCGGGGTAGACCGCCGGTGATGTCCTTCGTCTTGGCTACCTTGCGGGGCGTCTTGGCCACCATTGTGCCGGCGGAGATGGTTTCTCCGTCCTTCACGGTGAGGTTGGCGCCTGCGGGAATGGCATGATGAGCCAGAACTTCGCGGGTCTTGGCATCGCGGATGACCACCTGCGGGTGAAGTTCCTGCTTGTGTTCCATCACGACAAGGGAGGAGGCACCGGTTTCCCGGTCCGTTTCCTTGGAAACGGTGATGCCGACGATCATATCCTTGAATTCGACGATGCCGCCCTTTTCTGCAATCACGGGCACATTGTACGGATCCCAGGTGGCGAGGGTTTCATCCTTCTTGATAGTGCCGCCGTTGGGCACGTACAGGATGGTGCCGATGACGGGCTGGTAGGATTCCAGTTCGCGGCCCTGTTCGTTTTCGATGCGGACGGAGCAGTTTTTATTCAGGACGACGAAGTTGCCGTCTGCGTTTTCCACCGTGCGGAGATCTTCCGTGTAGATGACGCGGCCGTCGTTCTTGGCTTTCACGATGGGCTGCTTGAACGCCGTGGTAGCCGTTCCGCCCACGTGGAACGTACGCATGGTGAGCTGCGTGCCGGGTTCGCCGATGGACTGGGCGGCAATAATGCCGACCGCTTCCCCGATCTTCACTTCCTGTCCGGTGGCCAGGTTCAGGCCGTAGCACTTGGCACAGCAGCCCTTTTTGAGTTCGCAGGTGAGTACGGAGCGGATTTTCAGCCGTTCAATGCCGATTTTTTCCAGTTGTTCCGCCTGCTTTTCGTTAATGAGGTCGTTGATGTCTACGATAACCTCGCCGCTGACGGGGTCAACGATGCGTTCGCAGGAAGTCCGGCCGTAGATACGGGAGGAAAGGGACGCCACTTCTTCGTCGCCGTCATAGATGGCGTGAACGGTGATGCCGTTGCTGGTGCCGCAATCTTCCGCATGGACGATGACATCCTGGGCCACGTCCACGAGTTTGCGGGTCATGTAGCCGGAGTCCGCCGTTTTCAGCGCGGTGTCTGCCAGACCCTTGCGGGCGCCGTGGGTGGAGATGAAGTATTCCAGCACGGAAAGGCCTTCACGGAAGTTGGCCGTGATGGGGCGTTCGATAATTTCGCCGCTGGGTTTCGCCATCAAACCGCGCATGCCGGAGAGCTGCTTGATCTGCGCCTTGTTGCCTCGGGCTCCGGAGTCCACCATCATGAAGAGCGGGCTGGCCATCTTGGAGCCTTCGTTGTGTTCCAGCTTGCGGTACAGAGCCGCCTGGATGACATCCGTAGTCTGGGTCCAGATGTCCACCACCTTCTGGTAGCGTTCCCCATCCGTGATAATACCGTTCTTATACTGGCGGGTCACCTTGTCCAGCTCCGCATAGGCTTTTTCAATTTCCGTCTTTTTCTGGGAGGGAACCACCATGTCCACGATGCCGATGGAGCAGCCGGAACGGGTTGCTTCCTTGAAGCCCAGGTTTTTCAGGGCGTCCAGAGTCTGCACGGTACGTTCCTTGCCGACGGTCTGGTAGCAGCGCCAGATGATGTCGCCCATCTGTTTCTTGCCTACGTTGCGGTTAATATAACCGAGTTCCCGGGGCCAGATTTCATTGAAACGCACGCGTCCGGCAGTAGTGATGATAACCTTCTTGGTGACATCCCCATACACTACTTCGGAAGGCTTTTTGCCGTAGTCCGGGTTGTGCAGGCGGATCCAGTCATGGTAGCCGATTTTGCGGGCGGCAATGGCGTATTCCACCTCGTCAATGGATTCGAAGAGGGGAAGATGGTGATGATTATCCTGATTGTTCTGTACTTCCGCAGCACGGGTGTGCGTCAGGAAGTACGCGCCCAGAATAATGTCCTGCGTGGGTGTGGCAATGGGTTTGCCGGAAGCAGGGGAGAAAATATTATTGGGCGCCAGCATGAGCTGCCGGGCTTCCATCTGCGCTTCCACGGACAGAGGCACGTGCACAGCCATCTGGTCGCCGTCGAAGTCCGCGTTGTACGCATTACAGACGAGCGGGTGCAGACGGATGGCGGAACCTTCAATCAGAACCGGTTCAAAAGCCTGGATGGAGAGGCGGTGCAGGGTGGGCGCGCGGTTGAGCATGACCGGGTGGCCCTTGGTCACTTCTTCCAGAATATCCCACACTTCCGGCGTCTTGCGGTCAATGAGCTTCTTGGCGGAGCGCACCGTGTGCACGTAACCCAGCTCTTTCAGACGGTGGATGATGAAGGGTTCAAACAGAATGAGCGCCATCTTCTTGGGAAGACCGCACTGGTTGAGTTTCAATTCCGGGCCGATGACGATAACGGAGCGGCCGGAGTAGTCCACGCGCTTGCCGAGCAGGTTCTGGCGGAAACGGCCTCCCTTGCCCTTCAGCATGTCGGAGAGGGATTTGAGGGGGCGGTTGCCGGCGCCGGTGACGGCACGGCCGTGGCGGCCGTTGTCAAACAGGGCATCCACGGCTTCCTGAAGCATGCGTTTTTCATTACGGATGATGACTTCCGGAGTTTTGAGGCTCAGGAGGGTTTTCAGGCGGTTGTTGCGGTTGATGACGCGGCGGTACAGGTCATTCAGGTCGGACGTTGCGAAACGGCCGCCTTCCAGAGGAACCAGCGGGCGCAGGTCCGGAGGAATGACGGGCAGAACGTTCAAAATCATCCATTCCGGGCGTGTGTTGGACTGAAGGAACCCCTGGGCCAGTTTCAGACGCTTGGCAATCTTGCGTTTGTTCTGTTTGGAGTTGGTATTGTCCAGCTGTTCCTGAAGATCCGCGACGAGGGTGGGCAGATCAATGGCCGCCAGCATTTTCTGGATGGCTTCCGCGCCCATGCCGGCTTCAAAGCTGTCATAGCCGTATTCGTCTTCCGCATTGCGGAATTCTTCTTCCGTCAGGATGGCCCCCTTTTCCAGAGGGGTACTGCCGGGATCTACCACGATGTAGTCTTCATAGTAAATCACGCGTTCCAAATGGCGGGCCGTCATGTCCAGCATAAGGCCAATGCGGCTGGGCATGCATTTGTAAAACCAGATATGGGAAACCGGAACGGCCAGTTCAATATGGCCCATTCGTTCGCGGCGCACGCGCGCGTTGGTTACTTCCACGCCGCAGCGGTCGCAGGTGATACCCTTATGCTTGATGCGCTTGTACTTGCCGCAGGCGCATTCCATGTCTCGGGTGGGCCCGAAGATGCGTTCGCAGAACAGGCCGCCTTTTTCTGGCTTGAACGTGCGGTAGTTGATGGTTTCCGGGTTGACGACTTCTCCGAATGACCAGCTGCGGATGGTATCCGGATCCGCCACGGTGATGGCAACCTGGTCAAAGGTCCGGGGCTTGTCGCTCAGGCCGTGCATTTCCCTGATGGTGGGGGTGTCAGACATATATTGAAAGTTTAAAGGATGTTTGGTGCCCGCCCCCGCGTTTTGCGGCACGGGGGCGGAATGCGGTGGATATTAGAATTTGAGGTCGGAGAAGTCGACGTCCGCCAGGCCGGCCATGTCGTCGCTGTCAAAGCCTTCCGTCATGCCGTCCACGGGAGTGAGATCCGTGCCGCCGAGTTGCAGGGAGGGTTGTTCATCCTTGCTGCCGGGGCGTACGTTCAGCCCCAGGGACTGCATTTCCTTCATCAGAACGTTGAAAGATTCCGGAGTTCCGGCTTCCAGGGTATTATCCCCCTTCACGATGGATTCGTAAATGCGGGTACGGCCCTGAACGTCGTCGGACTTGACGGTGAGAAGTTCCTGGAGGGTATAGGCGGCGCCATAGGCTTCCAGTGCCCACACTTCCATTTCCCCGAAACGCTGACCGCCGTATTGGGCCTTGCCGCCCAGAGGCTGCTGCGTGACCAGGCTGTACGGACCCACGGCGCGGGCGTGAATCTTGTCCGCCACCAGGTGGTTCAGTTTGAGCATGTAGGTCTGGCCTACCACCACCGGGTTATGGAAAGGTTCGCCGGTCAGGCCGTCATAAAGGGTACTCTTCCCTCCCACGGTGCCGTCCTTGCCGTCACCGATCCAGGTGAAACCGTCCACCTTCTTGGCTTCGGACATGTAATTCCAGATGGTTTCTTCACTGATCCCGTCGAACACCGGGGTAGCCACCTTGAAGCCAAGGGCCCTGGCAGCGATGCCGAGGTGGGCTTCAAGCACCTGCCCCACATTCATTCGGGAAGGCACGCCCAAGGGGTTCAGAACGATATCCACCGGAGTACCGTCCGCGAGGAAGGGCATATCCTGTTCCGGGACGATTTTGGCAACGACACCTTTGTTGCCGTGGCGACCGGCCATCTTGTCACCTACGCCGAGCTTGCGCTTGGCGGCGATATATACTTTAACTTCCTTCAGTCCGCCGGGTTCGGATTCGTCCCCGGATTCCATCTGATCCAGCCTGTGTTCCCGTTCGTCATCCAGTTCCGTAAAGCGGCCTTCAAACGAAGTGATGATTTCCAGAATCTTGTTGCGAATCGGGCTGGGTTCGATTTCGATGTGGTCGTGAACCAGGGCCAGTTTACGCAACAGGGTCTTGGTGATTTTCCTGTTGGCCGGGATGATGATTTCACCGGTCTGTTCATTGACGACGTCCAGCGGGATTTTTTCACCCAGAAGAATATCGGAGAGCTTCTTGGTCAACTGGTCAATGAGCTGCTCCTTCTTCTTTTTATGTTCGTCGTTGATTTTCTTGAACTGCTTTTTCTTTTCCGCGCTGTCTACGACGAGGTCGCCGCGGTGGTGGCCGGAGCCTGTGGAAGAAATGCGCACATCCATCACGATGCCGGTGCAGCCGGAGGGGACACGGAGTGAGGTATCTTTCACTTCTGCGGCCTTTTCACCGAAAATGGCGCGGAGGAGGCGTTCTTCCGGAGCCAGTTCCGTTTCCGATTTGGGGGTGATTTTGCCGACGAGGATGTCACCGGGCTTCACTTCCGCGCCGATGCGGATGACGCCGTCATGGTCCAGGTTTTTCAGGGCTTCATCACCGGCGTTCGGGATATCACGGGTGATTTCTTCCGGGCCCAGCTTGGTGTCACGGGCCTGAACTTCAAACTCGGAGATATGAATGGAGGTGAAGGTGTCTTCCTTCACGGTTTTTTCGGAGATGACAATAGCGTCTTCGAAGTTGTAGCCGTTCCACGGCATATAGGCCACCAGAACATTGCGGCCGAGGGCCAGTTCGCCCTGATCCGTGTTCGGGCCGTCCGCCAGCACGTCGCCGGTTTTGATTTTGTCGCCGCGGCGCACGATCGGACGCTGGTTGATGCAGGTTCCGGCATTGGAACGCATGAACTTGCGCAGGGGATAGACGTAAACGCCATTGTCGCGGTCCGTGCGCACACTGTCGGGATCGGACAGGAATACTTCCGGACGCACGGGCAGTTCCCCGTCTTTCGTGGTGATAATGACTTCAGCCGTGGCGGAGGCCACGATGCCGTCCGCTTCCGCCAGAACGACGGAACGGGAGTCCCTGGCGCACTTTCCTTCGATGCCGGTTCCCACGTATGGAGATTCCGCTACCATCAGAGGCACGCCCTGGCGCTGCATGTTGGAGCCCATCAGGGCGCGGTTGGCGTCGTCATGTTCCAGGAAGGGGATAAGACCGGCGGCGATGGAAACGAGCTGCTTGGGAGAAACGTCCATGTAATGCACGTCTGCCGGATCCACTTCGATGAATTCGCCTTTTTCACGGGCGGTTACGCGGGAGGTCGTGAAGTTGCCCTGTTCGTCCAGCGGGTTATTGGCCTGGGCGATGAGATAGCCTTCTTCCTGATCGGCGGTGACGTATTCGATGGTATTGGTGACCCTGCCGTTTTCCACCTTGCGGTAAGGCGTTTCAATGAATCCGAATTCATTGATGCGGGCGTAGGTACACATGGAGTTGATCAGGCCGATGTTGGGACCTTCCGGCGTTTCAATGGGGCAAATGCGCCCGTAGTGGGAGGGGTGAACGTCCCGGACTTCGAATCCGGCCCGGTCACGGTTCAGGCCGCCGGGCCCCAGGGCGGAAAGACGGCGCTTGTGCGTCAATTCCGCGAGGGGGTTGATCTGGTCCATGAATTGGGAGAGCTGGGAGCGGCCGAAGAAGTCGCGCACGACGGCGCTGAGGGCCTTCGGATTGATGAGTTTGCTGGGCGTGACGCCTTCAATGTTCTGGTCAATGAGGGTCATGCGTTCCTTGACCAAGCGCTCGGTGCGGGCGAGGCCTACGCGGCACTGATTGGCCATGAGTTCGCCCACGGCACGTACGCGGCGGCTGCCCAGGGGGTCGATGTCGTCCACCATGCCTTCGCCCTTCTTGAGGCGCAGGAGGTATTTGAGGGCAGCCAGGAAATCTTCCGCCGTCATCAGGCGCTGGTCCAGGCTGGTGTCCAGACCGAGTTTCTGGTTGATTTTGTAGCGCCCCACGCGGGTGAGGTCGTATTTCTTGGGATCGTCAAAAAGCCTCTTAAGCAGGGTGCGTGCCTGAGCGGCAGTAGCGGGATCTCCGGGACGCAGGCGTTTGTAGATTTCCTTGAGGGCGGATTCTTCGTCGTGAGCGGGATCCTTCTTCAGGGTTTTGATCAGTACGTCGTCCTCGCTCTGGTCAATGACGTCGATTTTCTTGATGCCGAACTGGAGGAGCTGGCGAACCACACCCATATTGAGCTGTTCGAAAGCCTTGGCAAGAACCAGGTCCTTGTCCTTGATTGTGTCCACAGCCACAAGGTTGTGCAAATCTTCTTCCGTCATGTCTTCGCTCAGGGGAAGCGTGCGGATGTTGTAGAACTGGCTGACGATGTCACGGTCCGTTTTGAAGCCCAGGTAGCGCATAAACGTCGTCGCAAGGAATTTGCGGCGGCGGCGGCGGCGGTCAAGGTAAACGTAAAGCAGGTCGTTGGTGTCAAACTGGACCTCCAGCCAGGAGCCCCGGTCCGGGATGATGCGGAAGGAGTGGAGCAGTTTTCCGTTCAGATGCTGGGCGCTTTCAAAGCAAATGCCCGGGGAACGGTGCAGCTGGGAGACGATGACGCGTTCGGCGCCGTTAATGACAAAGGTGCCGCGGTTGGTCATCATGGGAAGTTCTCCCATATAGACCGTTTCTTCCTTGGACTCGTTGTCGGATTTGAGCTTGAAGGTGACCTGAAGGGCGGCGCTGTAGGTTTCCCCCGCGCGGATGGCCTCGTAATCGCTCATCTTCGGCTGTTCAATGTCATAGGAGACGAAGTCGAGCTCAATGTTTTCGTCATAGCTCTTGATAGGAAAGATTTCCTTCAGAACGCCTTGTAACCCGATGTTTTTCCTGGCCGCGGCCGGCGTGTCCTGTTGTAGAAAATCGAAGTATGATTGAAGTTGAATCTCAATAAGGTTCGGAGGTTCGATGACTTCCTTGATATTCCCGAAGTAGAGTCGCTTTGACATGGGCTGCTGTGGCGGAGATGTTATGGTTTGCATCCTAAAGAACCCGGATGCCGGGTTGGGCGGTTCTTTCCCTGGGGGACGGAACCGACTGGAAGCGTTTTACGAAATAAAAGGCCTCTAGTCGGTCACGCGGGATGTGAAGACGAGGAAGCCGTAATTAAAGCCGTCCGCGAAGTGAAGGCTGGCCTCGGCCTGGTGGACGCCAAGAAACTGGTTGAAGGCACTCCCGCCGTCATCCTGGAAGCTGTCTCCAAGGATGAAGCTAACGCCGCCAAGGCCAAGCTGGAAGAAGCTGGCGCCAAGGTAGACGTCACTTTAATTACGGCGATCTTGTTGGCGCCAGCTTCCGTCAGGACGACGTTGAATTCGGTCTTTTCTTCTTCAGCTTCGGCAGGAGCGGCAGCAGCGCCGGCGGCAGCTACGGGAGCAGCGGCGGAAACGCCCCACTTTTCTTCCAGAAGCTTGACGAGGTCGGCAGCTTCCAGGATGGTAAGGGTGCCGAGTTCTTCAGCGATTTTGTTAATATCAGCCATTGTATTGTTTTCTAGTTTGGTTTCGAGTCGCGCCAAGAGCCAACTTGGCATTTCAGTTCTCCGGCCGGAGTTCCGACAAGGAACCTGTAGGAGAGTCGGGTCCGGTTTTCACACATTTGGCTAGAGTGCAACCGGACCGTCCGGTCAAGGGGTTGGTATTAGGCGGCGGGTTCTTCGCTGCCGCCGTTTTCTTTGTCCACATATGCCTGAATAACTCGGGCAAGAGCGGAACCGGCTGCGTTGATAGTGCCAAGGAGTTTGGCAAGCAACTGGTCGCGGGGAGGCAGTTCGCCGATGGCGCGGATTTCGTCCGCGGAAAGAATGGCTCCATCCAGGATCGCCACCTTGTATTCGGCTTTCTTGGAAGCCTTGGCAAAGGTGTTGATGGCCTTGGCGGCGCCTGCTACGTCGGATGCGCCGGTCACGAAAGCGGTCTGGCCGACGAGGTGTTCTCCAATGTCGGGAAGGCCGGCATCCGTCAGAGCCGTGCGCATGAAGTTGTTCTTGGCTACGTGGCACTGAGCGCCGCAGGCGGCCAGGGCGGAACGCAGATTGGTGAACTCAGGCACGGTGATCGAGGTGTAGTCCACGACGATCAGGAACGGGGAGGCGTTGACGCGAGCGGTCAGGTCGTCAATGATGATACGCTTGTCAGGATTCATGGTGTGCTAAATCGGTTCGGGTTACAGTTTGGCGATGGAAGCGGTGTCAACCGGCAGACCGGGGCACATGGCGCATGAAACGGTGACGGATTCGATGTAGGCGCCCTTGGCGGAAGCCGGGCGGGCCTTGACGACGGAATCAATCAGGGCAGCGATGTTTTCGGCGATGCTTTCGTTGGAGAAAGACAGCTTGCCTACAGCGGCGGAGATATTGGCGTTCTTGTCAACCTTGTAGTCAACGCGGCCGGCCTTCACTTCCTTCACAGCCTTGGCCGTATCGTCCGTGACGGTACCGGTTTTCGGGTTGGGCATCAGGCCGCGCGGACCCAGTACACGGGCAACCTTGCGAACCTCCGTCATGGCGTCGGGGGTGGCAATGGCCGTATCAAAGTCAACAAATCCTCCCTGGACTTTCTTGATGAGATCTTCAAACCCCACGAATTCGGCTCCGGCTTCCTGGGCGGCCTTGGCGGCATCGCCCTGGGCGAAGACGAGGACGCGGACGTTTTTACCCGTGCCGTTAGGCAGGGAAACGCTGCCGCGAACCATCTGGTCGGATTTGCGGGGGTCCACAGTCAGGTGGAAGGAGACGGTGACGGTCGGGTCGAATTTCGGTGCCGGGAAGGATTTCATGGTTTCCACGGCTTCCGTGATGCTGTAGTTCTTGTTAGGGGTAACAAGCTTGGCTGCTTCTTGATATCGCTTGCTGCGTTTGGTAGACATGTGTGTATTTGGCAGTGCGTTCGGACTGGTTTAATCCTCCTGCGGTGAGTGTTACATACCTTCGACTTCAATGCCCATCTGGCGAGCCTGGCCGGCAAGAATGCGGGCGGCGCGTTCAGGGTCTTTCGTGTTGAGGTCAGGGAGTTTGGTGTTGACAACTTCCATCAGCTTGGCCTTGGAAAGAGTGGCGACTTTCTTTTTGTTCGGTTCGCCGGAGCCGGAGGCGACGCCTGCGGCTTTCTTGAGAAGCACGCTGCCCGGGGGCTGCTTGGTGATGAAAGAAAATGACTTGTCCTTGTAAACCGTGATGACGGTCGGCAGGAGATCGCCGGCCTGCTTTTGCGTGGCGGCGTTGAACTCCTTGCAGAATGCCATGATGTTTACACCGGCCTGACCAAGTGCCGGACCCACGGGCGGGGAGGGGTTAGCGGCTCCGGCATTGATCTGGAGCTTGATGATTTTGGTTATTTCTTTTGCCATGGTTTTGCTTTGTTAGCGGAAAAAATAAACGGGAAGGGGGCTGATGGGGGGAGACGCAAAGAAGATTCAGGCTTTTTCCACCTGCCAGTATTCCAAGTCCACAGGCGTGGCACGGCCAAAAATGGAGACGCTGACACGCAGCTTGCCCTTTTCCGGGTCGATTTCTTCGATGGTGCCTTCCTGGCTCTGGAACGGGCCTTCGCACACGCGCACAGGGTCGCCGACGGCGAATTCCACCTTGGGACGGGCGGCGACGGCTTCCGCATCCAACAGGGGCAGAAGGTCTTCCACCTCGCGCTTGCGCATGGGGAGGGGGGCGTTGCGGGAGCCGGCAATGCTGATGACACCGTCAATTTGCTGGATAAAGTACCAAAGGTCCTTGTTCAGGGTGCCGTCCGCTTCCAGCAGGTACATGTTGGCATAAACATACCCGGGAAAGAGTTTGCTGTGACGTTCCGTTTTTTTGCCGTTGCGCACTTCGGAAATAAGTTCCGTGGGGACTTCCACTCGGTAAATGAAGTCGGAAAGCTCGGCGTCCTTCGCCTTGCGGATGATGCGGTCACGAACGCTGTTTTCCTGTCCGGAGAGGACGTGAAGGACATACCATTGTTCGTGAGGCTCTGGGGTACTGGGCATGATCGGAGAAAGAAGTGGGGAGAGTAAAACTAGATTGCCAACTGGATGAGATAGTTGACCACGCTGTGAAGAAAGATGTCGAACGATGCAACAAACGCGCCAAGGAATACCATGGCAATCAGTACGACGAGAGTGGAACCCCAGAGTTCGCGGAATTTTTTGAAACCTTTCACCTTGGGGTCGCTTTCCCAGGGCCAGGTCGTCTTCTTAAGTTCGCCCTTAACTTCGGCGATGAATTGAGAAATCTTGCGAAACATGCTTCAAGGTGGGGTGGTGTATTTGGAAAGAAGTGGCAGGTCAGGAGGGACTCGAACCCCCAACTTTTGGTTTTGGAGACCAACGCTCTACCAATTGAACTACTGACCTGTTGGAGTCTCTTCTTTCGTGGGAAATGAGGGGGCCTGCGGGGAGGCCCCCTCATTAAACCTGATGTAGATTCCTCTACAAGTTCCTGAGGAACTTAGTCAAGGATTTCGCTGATACGACCAGCACCCACGGTGCGGCCGCCTTCGCGGATAGCGAATCGCATGGCTTTTTCCATGGCGATCGGAGTGATGAGCTGGACTTCCAGGTTGACGTTGTCGCCGGGCATCACCATTTCCACGCCTTCGGGAAGGGTGCAGCAACCGGTCACGTCCGTTGTACGGAAGTAGAACTGCGGGCGGTAGTTGTTGAAGAACGGAGTGTGACGGCCGCCTTCTTCCTTGGTCAGGACGTAAACTTCAGCCTTGAAGTTCTTGTGGGGCTTCACAGTGCCGGGCTTGATGATTACCTGGCCGCGTTCGATGTCTTCCTTCTTCAGGCCGCGGAGAAGCAGACCAACGTTGTCGCCGGCCTGGCCTTCGTCAAGCAGCTTACGGAACATTTCGATGTCCGTAACGGCGGTTTTCTGGGTGTCCTTGATGCCGATGATTTCCACTTCTTCCATCTTCTTGATGAC
>OQVH01001251.1_pt1 | contig 16659 bp, 18 predicted proteins | sample 1691641 | NCBI WGS metagenome assembly OQVH01 (sample SAMN03418286, study PRJEB22391) | human gut metagenome | biome: human-gut; feature: organic feature; material: feces | host: Homo sapiens | place: Italy | collected 2013-04
GATGTTTACCGATGAAATTGATTGTTCCGATTTGTTTGGTGGAAATAGTGAGAGAGAACGCATTATGATTTTTGAGATTGGGCAGTAGACAGACTCGGGCCATCTAAATATTTGATACCAATATTAGAAAATTTATATATTTCTACAGAAGAATTTTTAAAGGAAATAAAGGAGTTAAAATGAAATGATAAAAGATATAATGAAAGATCCATTGTTTCTAGCACAGAAATCAACAGATGCAACAAAAGCAGATCAACAGGTAGTAGTTGATTTGTTAGATACCCTAAGAGCTAATTTGGATCATTGTGTTGGAATGGCAGCAAATATGATCGGCGTTAAAAAGAACATTATCGTAGTAGCAGTTGGGCCATTTCAGTTTGCAATGATCAATCCGAAGATCACAAAGAAATCAGGCGTATTTGAGACAGAAGAAGGATGTTTATCTTTGGATGGAGTGAGACCTTGTAAGAGATATAAGGAGATAGAAGTAGATTATCTGGACCAGGATTTTAAAAAACAACATGGAAAATATTCTGGATGGACAGCACAGATCATACAGCATGAAATTGATCATTGCAAGGGGATTGTGATATGATGGAATTACAAACAATGAATAAAATACCAATTTATACGATCGTACAAATAGAAGCAGAAGATGCAGAAATTCCAATGTTAACTTTTTATGTAAAAGAAGATGCCGTGGATGAACCAGAAGAGATTTCAATGGAAGAATTAACAGCTTATGACAGGAATCTAGGGATTGGAGATCAGGTAATAATCGGTCCAGATGAAACTTTGTTTCCGCTAGATATGGCAGAGAATCTTGGAATGTTTGACGAAATCGATCCGTTAAGCCAGATATCAGAAACAGATCCCAGACAATGGCAGATGGAATGGATGGATAATTATATGGACGCGTTAGAAGAACTGGAGGATTCTACAACTAGGGAATAAGCCAAAATTCATGAAAATAAATCCATTAAAAGCAGAAAAACTTATGGAGATGAATGTATTTATGCAGAAATTACAGATAAAACAGAAAGCATGTTATATAGAGCAAAATGGTTCCGGCGGTCCGATCATTTTATGGGGAATGTACCCTCATCGTGGAAATGAAATAGCACATATGTGGGATTGTCTGATGGAGACAGTCAATGATCAGGATTTTCTTTTCTGTGCATTTCAGGTAAAAGATTGGAATGGTGATTTTTCTCCATGGAAGTCACCTGCTGCCTTCGGAGATGATGATTTCAAAGGAAATGGTCCAAAGACTTTACAATGGTTAATGAATGATTTGATTCCGAAATTAAAAGCAGATTACGGGGTAGATAGAGAAATTTATCTGATCGGATATTCCCTTGCAGGATTGTTTGCTTTATGGACAGCATATGAAACGGATATCTTCTCAGCAATTGCAAGCTGCTCCGGTTCTTTATGGTTTGAACAATGGGATGAATATGTGTTACATCATCAAATAAAGCATGAAAGCAATATCTACTTAAGCCTTGGAGGAAAAGAAGAAAAAACAAAGAATCCGGTCATGGCAAGAGTTGGAGATCGAACTAGAACACAGGAACGAATTTTGCGCAATGATCTTAAGGTAAAGCATACAACATTAGAATTTAACAGCGGCGGGCATTTTGCTGATGCCCAAAAGAGATTAGCGAAAGCTGTCAAATGGTTATTAGAATGTACTTAAGCGAGGATTCCAATGAACAACAAAACCATAAATTATTATAACAAATACACTAAATCATTCATACAAACAACAAGATCCGTAGATTTTACAAACATACAAAATAAATTTTTATCTTATCTTCCATCGGGCGCATCCATCTTAGATTTTGGGTGCGGTTCCGGACGCGATACAAAATATTTTCTAAAGCGAAACTATAACGTAACGGCGATTGACGTATCCGAAGAGATTTGTAAGGAAGCCTCAAAATATACAGGAATCAAAGTAAAACAAATCGACAGGGGTATGAAATATAGGATTATTCATAAGAATTTTAAAAGGGCAGAAGAATATGTGGTTAGAAAAGCAAAGAAAATATCCGAAGAATATATGTAGTAGATTAATGCTAGCTATTTTGTTACTCGCAAGTGTCACAACACTTACAGCATGTAGATCATCAAATATAAAAGAAACAACAAAACAAACAGATCATAAGACAAAGAAGTGGAAACCATTGGTGATAACAAAGCGAGAAAAAGCTCAGGCACAAAAAGAAGTTAAGCAAATTTCAGACATTTGTCAAAACATAAAAATCAATGAGAATAAAGTTACAAAAAAAGACTTACAAACATTATATGATACATTAACATCCAAAGGTTATCCTGTTGCCCAGATTGGGGAAGAAAAACATAGTACAAAAAATGCACCAGTAAAATTCAAACCATCCAAGACAAGTCATGGTGAGAAATTGAAAACATTTTATGAAAAAACAAAAGCTGGAAAACCAACAACGATAACATTGTTACAGCAAAATAGTTCCGGAGGATTTGCAAATATCCGATTACAAAGCAACAATGGAAAGACAGAAGGAATTTTGACAACAATTTATAAAGAAGATGGTAAATTTTCTGTGAGTGAAATGGTAAAGTATCAAGTGAAAAAACTGGAATTGAATGAAAAAAATATTATGACTTTGGAATTTTACTTATCCGATCAAGCAGAATTACAGACGGATGGTACGATGGAATTTCAATGTAATTGAATATTAAATTTTCGCCATTCGTTGCATAGAAATGCATCAAACAGCAGATAATACCATCATAAAAATTTCCAAAGTAGAAAGGAACTTATATCATGGTATTAAAAGAGACAGAAAGAACAGCAATTGAAAACCTAAGAACACAGGAGAAAAGCTGTGTAGAAAAGTATCAAAAATATGCACAGCAGGCGATCGATCCAGAACTTAAAAATCTTTTTGAACAGTTACACAAAAAAGAGCAGACACATTACGATTCACTCACACAGGTCTTAGATGGAACAGTACCGTCAAGTGACTGCAATGACAGTGATGGAAGAGACTATGAACCAAGAGCAATCTATACAGCAGCAAGCCAGTCCGAAGATAAGATGCATGATGCATTTCTTGCAACTGATGCAATTGGAACAGAGAAATTGGTTTCCGGAGAGTATAATACAAATGTATTTATGTTTGGTGACAGTGATCTTAGAAAGTTAATGGCTGACATTCAGGTAGAAGAACAGAATCATGCCGAAATGCTGTATAAATATAAGACGGCAAACGGAATGCAGTAATGCAATAGATATATGATAATTTTAAAGGACTCAGGAGCCATGGACTTCTGAGTCTTTTGTTGTATATCGATGATGTATGGATTGGATAAGATATGAAAATATGATAAAATGATGTAAATAAAGTACTATACAAGAGAGGACAAATAAAAAGATAATGAAAACAGAACATCATACATTAACAAAGACCTGGGTTGTAGCAGCACTGGCAAGTTTATGCTGTATTCTATGGGGAAGTGCTATTCCGATGATCAAGACAGGATATCGACTGTTACAAGTAGATACGACAAATACAGCCAATCAGATCGTATTTGCAGGAATAAGATTTGCGTTAGCAGGGCTTTTTGTCTTGATTTTTGCTTCTATACAGGAAAAGAAAGTGACATTGCCCGATGGAAAGATTCTAAAATATGCAGTTCCTGTCTGCCTTGCACAGACTGTTGGACAATATTTTTTCTTTTATATCGGCGTGGCACATACATCTGGAGTGAAAGGTGGAATCATTACAGGTTTAGGAAATTTTATCGCAATCCTAATGTCATGTTTGATCGTACGAAATGAAAAACTAACGGGAAGAAAATTAACAGGATGCATCTTAGGATTTGCAGGAGTTGTCGTGATCAATCTTCTTGGAAATTCTTTGGATTTCGGCTTTACGATGATGGGAGAAGGATTCGTTTTGATTTCACAGTTAGCCTATGCAACATCCACGATATTGATCAATTACTATTCAAAAAAAGTATCACCAGTTATATTAAGTGGAACTCAGTTTTTTATTGGTGGAATTGTATTATTTTTAATCGGAAACGCAATGGGTGGACATTTAGATCATGTAACAGTTGGTGGAATTACGGTCGTGTTGTATCTCGCATTGGTATCTGCAGTTGCCTATACACTTTGGTCTGTATTACTTGCATATAATGACGTGTCAAAGGTAGCAATCTTCGGATTTGTGAATCCATTATGCAGTGTAATCTTGTCGGCATTGGTATTGGGAGAAGTCAAACAGGCATTTAATATCGGAAGTCTGATTGCACTCGCACTTGTATGTGTTGGAATTTATATTGTAAATGCAAAGAAGAATAACAAATCAAATGTTGAGTAAGGAGGAAAACATTATGAGATATGAAATTTTAGGTGAAACACTTCCAGTAGTTATCTGTTATCTGGAATCTGGAGAAAAAATGGTCACAGAAGGTGGAGGAATGTCTTGGATGTCTCCAAATATGAAAATGGAAACAACTTCGAATGGGGGAATAGGAAAGATCTTTGGAAGAGCGTTTTCAGGAGAAAAGATGTTCCAGAATGTTTATACAGCACAAGGCGGAAAAGGGATGATTGCCTTTGCTTCATGCTTCCCGGGATCCATCAAGGCATTTGAAATTGCACCTGGACAGGAAATGATATTACAAAAAAGTGCTTATCTTGCCGGTGAGAATGGAGTTGAGTTATCTGCATTCTTTAATAAAAAGATCGGAGCTGGATTATTTGGCGGAGAAGGTTTTATTATGCAGAAAGCATCTGGCCATGGTATCATGTTTGCAGAATTTGATGGTCATGTTGTGGAATATGAATTAGAGGCTGGAGAGCAGATTGTTGTAGACACTGGACATTTGGCTGCGATGACAGCAAGTTGTACGATGGAGATCAAAAGTGTTCCGGGTGTAAAGAATATGTTGTTTGGTGGAGAAGGAGTGTTTAACACAATACTTACAGGCCCTGGGAAAGTATGGCTGCAAACAATGCCGATCAGTAATGTAGCTGGAGTATTAAGCCCATATTTTCCAAGCTCTAGTAAATAGAGAAAAATATGAATAGACTAAGGAATGGGGAGTGATCAATATGGCCTTTTTTGACTATGATCGAAATGGGAAAAAAGATTGGAAAGACAATGCCAGAGAATATTATCTATATAATAAAATGAAAGAAGATGATGCATCGAAGCATAACCAGGCAAAGGAAGAATCATCCAATGATGGGAAATCAAATGTTGGGTGTGGTTCTGTACTATTGTGTTTTATATTTATGTTTTGTATGATGTGGCTTGCTATGATGGTTGATTCATTATGCAAATAGAGGAGCATAGAACGATGACAAAGACAAAGGCTTATATTGCGATCGACCTCAAATCATTCTATGCTTCTGTGGAATGTAAGGAGCGAAATCGCGATCCTTTAACGACAAATCTTGTGGTTGCAGATCAAAGCCGGACGGAGAAGACGATCTGCCTTGCGGTATCTCCATCGCTGAAAAGCTATGGAATACCAGGCAGACCACGTTTGTTTGAAGTCGTACAAAAGATTAAAGAAGTCAATAATACCCGCAGGTGGAAAGCTTTAAACAGAACATTTACAGGTTCGTCGGATGACAGCACAGAATTAAATGCAAATCCGGCATTGAAGGTTGATTATATTGTTGCACCACCACGTATGGAATACTATTTGGAATATAGTTCCAAGATTTATAATATTTATCTGAAGTATATTGCGCCAGAAGATATTTTTCCGTACTCAATTGATGAAGTATTTATAGATGCAACAGATTATCTGAATACTTATCAGATGACTGCAAGGGAACTTGCCATGACTATGATACGAGACGTTTTAAAAACAACAGGAATTACAGCAACCGCCGGAATCGGAACGAATATGTATCTGTGTAAGATTGCGATGGATATCGTAGCAAAGCATATTAAACCGGATAAGGATGGCGTAAGGATCGCCGAATTAGACGAAATGTCTTACCGTAGGAAGCTATGGAATCACAGACCGCTTACGGATTTCTGGAGAGTAGGAAAAGGCTATGCGAAGAAGTTGGAAGAACACGGTCTTTTCTCAATGGGAGATGTTGCAAGATGTTCCGTCGGAAAGCCAAATGAATTCCATAATGAAGAACTGCTTTATAAGATGTTTGGGATCAATGCGGAACTGCTGATCGATCATGCCTGGGGCTATGAGCCTTGTACGATGGAGCAAGTCAAAGCGTACAAACCGGAAACCAACAGTGTATGCTCCGGGCAAGTACTTCACTGCCCCTATGACTTTGATAAGGCAAAGTTAGTTGTAAAAGAAATGACTGATCTTATGACACTTGATCTGGTAGATAAGAGACTTGTTACTGACCAGATCGTATTGACCGTAGGTTATGATATAGAAAATCTAACGGATCCAGATAGATATAGGAAGTACAAGGGATCTGTTACGATCGACCGATATGGAAGGAAAGTTCCAAAACACGCTCATGGAACAACAAACCTGAAAAAGAAGACATCATCTACCATGCTGATCACAGATGCAGTGATGGAATTATATGATCGGATCGTGGATAAAAATCTGCTGATCAGAAGAATCAATATCACAGCGAACAAGCTCGTGGATGAAAGTTTTTCAAAGGAAGAAGAAACGTATGAGCAGCTTGATCTTTTTACAGATTATACGGTAAAGGAACAGGAACAAGCCGAAGAAGAGGCTGTTTTAGAGCGTGAGAAACGGATGCAACAGACAATGCTCACAATCAAAAAGAAGTTTGGGAAGAACGCTATCTTGAAAGGAATGAACCTTCAGGAGGGAGCAACAGCAAAAGACCGTAATGAGCAGATCGGTGGACATAAAGCATAGAAAGTAAGTATTCAGTGTCAATGGAGGAAGATTATGAAGGATCAGTACAATCATAAATACGATGATATTATCAATCTGCCGCATCCAACTTCAAAGAAGCACCCTCGTATGTCACTTTATGCCAGGGCAGCACAGTTTTCGCCTTTTGCGGCACTTACCGGACACCAAGCAGCTATTAAAGAAACTGTAAGACAAACAGATGCAAAACAGATGTTGAGTGAAGAAGTTATAGCAGAATTAAATAAAAAGTTATATCTGATCACTGAAACGATCGGTACACAGCAAATGGTTGAGATCACGTATTTTGTACCAGATGCTAAGAAAGATGGGGGAGCATATATTACCTGTTCTGGTTGTGTAAAGAAAATTGATAAATATAAACACACAGTTGTTATGACAGATCAGACGATCATCCCTATTGAACAGATAAATAATATAGAGGGAGAAATGTTTGAAGAATAGTAATGGTGCCTGATTCAAATAAGAATCAGGCACCATTGCTGTTTGATAAAAAGCTACATACTCTGATGGAATGTACGACGAATCACTTCTTCCTGCTGTTCACGGGATAATCGATTAAAGTTCACGGCATATCCAGAAACACGGATCGTAAGTGTTGGATATTTTTCTGGATGTTCCATAGCATCGATCAAAGTTTCTCTATGCATAACATTTACATTCAAATGATGTGCACCTTGAACAAAGTATCCGTCTAAGATTGTTGTAAGGTTTTGTACTCGTTGTTCCTGATCTTTTCCAAGAGCATCTGGTACGATGGAAAATGTATTGGATACACCATCCTGACATACATCGCGATATGGAATTTTAGCGACAGAGTTTAAGGATGCAAGAGCACCATTTTCGTCTCGTCCATGCATTGGGTTTGCACCTGGAGCTAAAGGTTCTCCGAGTTTTCTTCCATCTGGTGTGGATCCGGTTTTCTTACCATACATAACATTGGATGTGATCGTTAAAGCAGATAAAGTATGGATTGCATTTCTATAAATCGGATGTTTCTTTAGTTCGTCAGAGAAGAATGTTACTGTGTTAACTGCAAGATCATCTGCGCGGTCGTCATCATTTCCATACTTAGGGAAATCCCCAATGGTTTCAAAGTCAATTGCTACACCATTTTCATTGCGGATTGGTTTTACAGTTGCATATTTGATCGCTGATAGAGAGTCTGCGGCAATAGACAGACCAGCAATTCCATAAGCTGCGATTCGCTCTAAGTTTGTATCATGAAGAGCAAACTGGCTGGCTTCATATGCGTATTTATCATGCATAAAATGAATGATATTTACTGTATCAACATATAATTCAGCAACATAAGTCATAACTTTCTTATAGTTTTCCCATACTTTGTCAAAATCAAGAACGTCATCTGTGATCGGTTCGATTCCAGGAACAACCTGGATTCCTTTTTTCTCGTCAATTCCTCCATTGATCGCATAAAGCAGTGATTTTGCCAGATTGCAGCGGGCTCCGAACAGCTGTGTCTGTTTTCCAACCTTCATTGCAGATACACAACAAGCGATCGCATAATCATCCCCATAGACTGGACGCATAACATCATCATTTTCATATTGGATAGAATCCGTATCAATAGAAACTTTAGAGCAAAAATGTTTAAAGTTGTCTGGCAGTTTTTCAGACCATAAAACAGTTAAGTTAGGCTCTGGAGCAGTTCCAATGTTATATAAAGTATGAAGATAACGGAAAGAGTTCTTAGTAACCAGAGGTTTTCCATTAATACCAACTCCACCGATAGACTCCGTGATCCACGTAGGATCCCCACCAAATAGCTCGTCATATTCAGGAGTTCTTAAATGTCTTGTCAGACGAAGTTTGATGATAAATTGATCGATCAATTCCTGAGCTTCTGTTTCTGTGATCACTCCATTTTTAAGATCTCGTTCAATATAAATATCAAGGAATGTAGAAGTACGTCCAAGGGAAGTTGCAGCTCCATTATTTTCTTTTGTTCCCGCAAGATATCCCATATAAACCGCCTGAACAGCTTCTTTCGCATTTTTTGCAGGTTTTGAAATATCAACACCATAAGATGCAGCCATTTCTTTCATTTTAGAAAGGGCACGGATCTGCTCAGAAATTTCTTCACGCAGACGAATGCGGTCTTCTGTCATAGGTCCATCTTCAAAGTCTAGATCTTTTTGTTTTTCTTCGATCAAGTGGTCGATTCCATAAAGAGCAACACGACGGTAATCTCCAATAATACGTCCACGTCCATAAGCATCAGGAAGTCCTGTTAGAAGTCCAGCAGTTCTTGCAAGACGAGTACGTTTTGGATAGGCATCAAAAACCCCTTCATTGTGTGTTTTTCTGTATTCATTAAAATGGCGGTCGATCTCTTCATTTAGTTTATAACCATATTGTTCCAGTGACTGGTGCGCCATACGTTTACCGCCATATAGATTGACAATACGTTTTAGGGGTGCATCTGTCTGAAGTCCAACGATCACCTCATTTTCTTTATCAATATATCCAGGTGCGAAGTTCGTGATACCAGAAATGATATCTGTCTCAACATCTAAAACGCCTCCTTTTTTCAATTCTTCAGCAAGCAGTTCTTCACATTTATTCCAGACTTTTTTTGTTTTCTGAGATACATCAGCTAAGAAAGAGTCATCTCCTTCATAGAGAGTGTAGTTTTTCTGTATAAAATTTCTTACATTGATTTCTTTTGTCCAGACACCATCGTTGAATCCATTCCATTCGTTTAACATGATTTTTCCTCCATAAAATAAACATGATCAAAATAGGTTTGTTGTAACATCTCTGTTTTCTTTTTATCCATGGCAGGTACACCTTCTAAAGAATAAGGAATATTCATAACTTTATATTTGTTGGTACCAAGTAAATGATAGGGAAGCAGCTCAACTTTCTCTACATTAGGAATCTTTTGAATATAAGCTTTTAACTGAACCATATGATCTTCGCTGTCAGTAATTCCTGGAACAACGACATGGCGAATCCATATATTAGTCTGATGTTTTTTTAAAGCATTCAAAAATTCTTCAAAACGATCCATTGATCTTCCTGTCATTTTTTCATAATCCGTTTTATGGATGTGTTTCAGATCAAGAAGAACAAGATCTGTATGGTTTAAAATCTCATCATAATCAGAAAGTCCATAACCTGCAGTGTCGATGCAAGTGTGAATGCCTTCATTCTTACATAGTTTTAAAGTCTCTTTTAAAAAATCAGGTTGTAATAAAGGTTCTCCACCAGAAAAGGTAACACCACCATCTTCTTTAAAATAAGGTTTAAATCGTCGGATCTTTGCAACAAGTTCTTCCGGTGTGTATTCGGTCCCGCCAGATAATTCCCAAGTATCAGGGTTATGGCAGAAACGACATCTTAGAGCACATCCTTGTAAAAAGATAACGGTTCGTATCCCTGGTCCATCAACCAGACCCATCGATTCGATGGAATGGACATGACCAACTGTCATAGTATTCCTCCTTATGGATGATACGTACTTAGGACAAGTACGTAAAAAGTTAACAGGATCAATATCTGAACGATGAAGCGTTGTAAAAATAGAATAAAAAAACGCCGCACGTCCAGACAGATTGCCCAGACGGTCGGCGATTAATGATCATACTTCCATGTGGTTAATTCCACGTGCTCCGTCAGTTATATGACCTTATGGCTATAAGATACTATAGAAAATGAGATTCGTCAACCCCTTAATTTTGTCGAAAAGCTTCACAAATTGTACAAAAAATGATACAATATAGTTATCAAAACAACTTAAAGGAGGATATGCCTATGAAGCTAGAGAAATTGCAGTTCGTTGTAGAAGATGGAGTTGGTATCATCACAATGAACTATATGAAGAATCTTAATGCAATTGATGATCAGATGGCAGACGAGTTGATGTACGTAGTAGATACTTGTGAGAATGACCCGAGTGTAAAAGTTGTTGTTTTAAAAGGAATGCCAAAGGCATTTTCAGCAGGAGGAGACATTGGATACTTCTATAACCTGATCCAACAAGGTGGAGAAGTGAATATGGATTCTCTGATCAGTAAAGTTGGCAATGTAACCGATGGTCTGAAGCGTATGAGTAAGCTTGTGATCTCAAGTGTAAGTGGAGCGGCAGCAGGTGCAGGAGTAAGTCTTGCATTTTCAGGGGACTTTGTTGTATGCGCAGACAATGCGAAGTTTATTATGGCATTTGTGAATCTTGGACTAGTTCCAGATACCGGTGGAACGTACCTGTTTGTTAAGAGTCTTGGAATTCAGAAAGCAATGGAACTGTGTGTTACAGGAAGACCAATGAAAGCACAGGAAGCAAAAGATGCCGGAATGGTATATGATGTAGTTCCAGCGGAGGAATTAGATGATACCGTTATGAAACTTGCTAAGAAATTTGCTAGTGGACCATTACTTTCTTATAAGAATATCAAGAAACAAATTTATCAGGCAGGGCTTGCTGATTATAAGAAATACCTGGATGAATGTGAGATTCCGACACAGCGTGAATGTGCGGCATCTTCTGATTTTATAGAAGGAGTCAAAGCTTTTATGGAGAAGAGAAAGGCTGAATTCAAAGGAGAATAAAGCCAGGATCAAACCATGAACATAGAAGGGAGGTCACGCCTTTGAAGTCAAAAGTTGTAACAAGAGAGGAAGCGCTCTCAAGAATTCATGATGGACAGACGATCATGTTTGGAGACTGGCATGGAGAATTTGCAGCAGATGAGATCATTGATGGAATGTTAGAAAAAGGAATCAAAGACATTGATGCGATCGCTGTATCTGCTGGAATGGCGGATCAGGGAGTCGGAAAGCTGATCAAAGATCACAGAGTTAAGAGTTTGATCACAACACATATTGGGTTAAACCCGATCGCCAAGGATCAGATGTTTGCAGGAGAACTTGCGATAGAATTTAGTCCGCAAGGAACCTTTGCAGAAAGAATCCGTTGTGGTGGAGCAGGCTTAGGTGGCTGTCTGACACCAACAGGACTTGGTACAGAAGTAGAAGAAGGTAAACAAAAACTAACGATCGATGGCAAAGAATATCTTCTGGAATTACCATTGCGTGCAGATGTTGCTTTGATCAAAGCAACGAAAGCAGATACTGCAGGTAATATTTCATTCCGAATGAATTCCAGAGCAACAAACAGTACGATGGCTATGGCTGCTGATACGGTGATCGTTGAGGTGGAAGAGATCGTGGAAGTGGGTGAACTAGGACCAGAAGAGATCGATGTTCCAGCACCTGTGATCGATATGATCTATGAAAGAACCGGTGAGAAACGACCAATGTGTCCAATGTGGCAGCGCGCCAAAGCAAAAGCGGAAGGAGGTCAGTGATATGGCAGGATTGACAGGAAGAAAGCTGATCGCATCACGATGTGCAAAGTTTTTTAAAGATGGAGATTTTGTAAATCTTGGTATCGGAGTTCCGCTGATGTGTGTAAATTATCTCCCAGAAGGTGTGGATCTGTGGCTGGAAGCAGAGATCGGAACCGTCGGAAGTGGACCAACCCCAAGCTGGGATAAAGTAGATATTGATGTTATTGATGCCGGCGGACAGCCTGCATCTGTGATCAAAGGTGGAAGCGTGTATGATCATGAGATGTCTTTTGCATTTATACGTGGCGGACATATTGATGCAGCAGTTCTTGGTACACTTCAGGTAGACCAAGAAGGCAATATCGCTAACTGGACAATTCCAGGGAAGATGGTGCCAGGAATGGGTGGTGCCATGGATCTGTGTGCCGGAGTGAAGAAGATCATCGTAGCAACAGACCATTGTGAAAAGAGTGGAAAGTCTAAGATATTAAAGAAATGTACACTTCCTTTGACGGGAGTTCATTGTGTAACAGATATCGTAACAGAACGCTGCTATTTTGAAGTTACAAAAGATGGTCTCGTGTTAAGGGAACTTGCAGAAGGATATAGTGTAGAAGATATCCTTGCATGCACAGAAGCTGATGTGATCGTACCGGATGAAATTGGTGTTATGAGCTGATAATAGACACAGGAAAGCATATAGAAAAACAGCACTGTACAGGAATAAAATTCCCAATGCAGTGCTGTTTTTATTAGTTTATTTAATCTTCTTTTGGCAATGCAATATTTAAAATAATTGCAACAAGTGCCGCAGGTACAATACCAGATCCTCCGAAGATCAACTGAATTCCTTCAGGTAGTCCAGAAAGAACTGTGCTGTTTGCACCGATTCCATATCCAAGTCCGAGAGCTACAGATACGACAGTAATATTTCTCATTGTTAGTGGTTCTTTTGTGATCAGCTGAATACCACTGATCACGATAGAAGAGAACATCATAACAGCTGCTCCACCTAATACGCTCTGTGGCATGATAGAGATCAATGCAGCAAGTTTTGGAAATAATCCACACAGGATTAAGAAGATTGCTCCTGTTGCAAGTGCAAAACGGTTTACGATCTTTGTCATAGTAACAAGACCAACATTCTGGCTGAATGATGTATTTGGTAAAACACCAAAGAATGCTGCGATCGTAGATCCGATACCATCACAGACAACACCACCAGAAAGCTCAGAATCTGTAGCTTCACGATCCATACCACCTTCGATAACTCCGGAAATATCTCCGACTGTTTCTACAGCAGTTACGATAAACATGATAAGTACAGGGACGATCGCTCTTGCATCAAAAATGATTTTTACAGGCATAAATTTTGGAATGGCAAACCATCCAGCCTGAGCAACTTTATCCCAGTTTAACACCCATGCTTTTGTATATTCTACACCATCTGCATTGACAGCAGTTGTAGGAAGTACAACACCCATGATTCCTGCGATAATGTATCCTGCGATAATTCCGATCAGTACAGAAGAAGCACTTGTGATACCTTTCGTTCCATGTTTTAATGCAATGATGATCACAAGAACAATTGTTCCAAGTAACAAATTCTCGATTGAACCGAAATCATTAGCAGAATTTCCTCCACCAAAAGAATTCACACCAACACCGATCAGTGATAATCCGATGGAAAGTACAACCGTACCAGTTACGACAGCTGGGAAAAATCTTCGAAGTGGTTTTAACATAAATCCTAATACAGATTCAAATAACCCACCGATAATGGAAGCACCCATGATCGCACCATATCCAAGGATTCCACCACCCATAACAGATGCAACACTGCTGCAGACACCGATAAATCCTGAACTCGTTCCCATGATGATTGGAACTTTCCCACCGATTGGTCCGATCGCATACAACTGGATCAGTGTAACAATTCCGGCAATTAACATTGCATTTTGTAAAAGCGCAATCTGAACGTCTGCAAATTCGGTTCCAGAAGCAATACCACAAGCCCCTGTAATGATAAGGACTGGAGTAAGGTTACCTACGAACATAGCGAATACATGCTGCAGACCAAGGAGAATCGCTTTTTGCAGCGGAAGTTTCCCGTAAAAGTCGTATTCCGCACCTTTGTTTTTCTCTTGATTCATTTTTCTTTCGTCTCCTTTTTTTTAATGCATGATGAGCAGTTTTATACTGCTATTTTTCACAGCATACTATTATAAAGGATTTGAATGAAAATGTATAGTTCTTTTTTTTAAGCATGTTTTTTTACATTGCAACCACACCATTTTCATGATAAAATTTACCCGAAAAACTTTCCAAAAGGAGTCAATGTACAGTGATAAGTTTAGGATTAGATTCTGGTTCGTCTATGACAAAAGCCGTTTTGTTAGAAGATACGAAGATAATAGATACAAAGATGATCCCAACATCAATCAGTCCAAGGAAATCTCTAGAAGCTCTTTACAGAGAGATAAAAAAACAACATAAAGAAATAGATGTTATTGTAACAACTGGATATGGAAGGAATCTGTTAGATCAGGCAGATTTCAAGATCACGGAGATTACTTGCCATGCAGCTGGAGCATTTTTTATGAATCCAGATTGTGACACGATCATAGATATCGGTGGGCAGGATAGCAAAGTGATCACTATTGACGATCTTGGATGTGTCACAGATTTTTTAATGAATGATAAATGTGCTGCTGGAACTGGACGTTTCCTTGAGATGACGATGAAACGAGTCGAAAGTGAGATTGGAAGAATCGACACTTTTGTAAAAGATGCCAAGCCTGCGAAGATCAACAGTATGTGTGCTGTATTTGCAGAAAGTGAAATCGTTGGATTATTGGCACAGGATATTGCACCTGGTGATATTGTTCTTGGTTGTGTAGAATCTATTTGTCAGCGAACCGCTGCATTTGCACAGAAATTGGCGCCAGCGAATCCAAAAGTATTTTTCTCTGGTGGACTAGCACAATTTGATGTGATCAAACGATCATTAGCCAATCATTTAGGAGTAAAAGAAGTAGCAACGGATTCATTATGTCAATACACAGGAGCAATTGGAGCTGCCGTTTTGGGCATCCGCAAAATAAAACGATAATTTTTACTTACAGGAGGATTCAAACAATGGTTGAATTAAAGAAAGAGTTACCAGAGATTTTTGAGGAATTTGCAGAACAGAGAAAGAATTCTTTTCTCGCGATCAAGGAGGTTAAAGAAAAAGAAATACCTGTTGTCGGTGTATTTTGTACTTATCTTCCAAGAGAGATTCCAAATGCCATGGGTGCAGCAGTTGTCGGATTATGTTCCGTATCAGATGAAACAATCCCAGATGCAGAAAAAGATCTGCCAAGAAACCTATGTCCATTGATCAAATCAAGTTATGGATTTGCCAAAACAGATAAATGTCCATTCTTCTATTTTTCAGATTTGGTTGTAGGAGAAACAACATGTGATGGAAAGAAAAAAATGTACGAAATGCTTGCTGATTTTAAACCAGTTCATGTCGTAGAACTTCCAAACTGTCAGACAGAAGATGGAATCCAGTTATATAAGAAAGAATTACTTCGTTTCAAGAAAGTTCTAGAAGATAAATTTGAGACAACGATCACAGATGAGGCAGTTCTTCATCAGATCAAATTAAGAAATGGAATCAATAAAGCATTAAGACGTCTTCAATATGTAATGGCAAATGATCCTGCACCAGTCAATGGATTAGATGTGATCAATACTGTATATGGAAGTGGTTTTGACATTAACACAGAAGGTCTTGAAGACAGAATCAATACAGTAACAGATAAAATTGAAAAAGAATATACAGAAGGAAAAAATATAGGGAAAAAACCAAGGATCCTTGTAACCGGATCTCCATCTGGCGGTGCGGCCTTGAAAGTCATTCGTGCAATTGAGGATAATGGCGGAGTTGTCGTATGTTTTGAAAACTGTACTGGAATGAAACCGTTAGCAATGGTAGATGAAGAGAATCCAGATGTATATGATGCACTCGCAAGAAAATATTTAAACATTGGATGTTCTTGTATGTCTCCAAATAAGAATCGTCTGGATCTTTTGGATGAGCTGATCGATGATTTTCAGGTAGATGGTGTCGTAGACCTTGTTCTTCAGGCATGTCATACATATAACGTGGAAACCGCACTTGTCAAGAAATTAGTGAAAGACAAAAAAGGAATCCCGTACACAGTGGTTGAAACAGATTATTCACAGGCAGATATTGAACAGATCAATACGAGAATGGCAGCTTTTATTGAGATGCTGTAAGTACAAAATTTGGTAATTACTGTCCAAAACGTATTACATCTATTATGGAGGTGTTTAACTGTTAAAATAATCTTATAATAAATTATAAATATTATATGGAGAATTTGTTTATGAGTAAATATTATTCTATCAATAAATTTTCAAAAATATTAGGTGT
>OQVH01001283.1_pt1 | contig 16310 bp, 17 predicted proteins | sample 1691641 | NCBI WGS metagenome assembly OQVH01 (sample SAMN03418286, study PRJEB22391) | human gut metagenome | biome: human-gut; feature: organic feature; material: feces | host: Homo sapiens | place: Italy | collected 2013-04
CGTTTTTCTGCTTAAAAATCTGCAGTCCGTCGTGATTACCATGGCAAAGTACGCTTTTTGCTGAGTCTATGTAGATACCATGATATCCAAGGATATTGAGTTCGCAGGTGAGTGAAACGGCCACGTGGGTGGAGCCGCAGCCTCTGTGACTGCCTAAAACTGCTATTTTGTGTATGAGATGTGGCTGACCGGTTAATTTTTGAATTTCCTGAATTTCCTGATATAGCTCTGCGACAGTCACGTAACGCAGTGATGCATCAGATGTTGTTGCTTTTTGGATAATATGCTGAAACTTATGGGAAAAGCTGTCTGGGGTAAAGGTCAGTATATACTGCAGAAGCTGACCTAAGCTGTAAATGTCTGCCGCCGGTGTAATTGTATCCTCGGTAAAGCATTCGGGGGCAGAGAATTCTATATTCCCATAGTGATTGAAGTTATTTCCCTTTCGGGTAACATATGTCGATACACCAAAATCGATAAGCTTAAGCTTATTGTGGCATACTATAATATGCTCCGGTTTAAGGTCACTGTAAATAATGGGAGTAGATATCTGTGTATGCAGATAGATAAAAACATTGCATAATTGCTCACAAATATTAAAAAATAAACCTGGGGAAATTAACTGCTGATGAAGCAAAAATGAATCTAATGTCTCGCCGTCGATATATTCCTCGACGATATAGTAAAAAGCATTGTCCTCTTCGAAGTCAAATATACGTGGTATAGACGGATGCTCAAGAGACTTGAGTAGTCTTGCTTCTGATAATGCGGATTCGGCGAAAGCAGAAGCTTTAGGAACTTTCTTTAGAGCTCTCTCCTGATCCATAGATATGTGTCTGACAAGCGTAACGCTACCGGAGCTGCCGGTTCCGAGATCTTTAATCATCTCATATTTGTCAAACAAAGAATGATTTGTATTTTTCATACGCTCCTTTTGGGTCGAGCGCACATCTCATGGATAACTTATAACATACCTGTAAAATAATTGCAACACTTTTTTTATTTTTTTTTAATAGGCCTCGCGCTTTACAATATGACCGGTGTTTATTATAATAGTTTTACGATTTACACGGATATTTTCGGAAAAGGATGTGAAAAATATGAAAATTGAGAAGGTAAATGATAATCAGATCCGCTGTACTCTTACCAGAGAGGATCTTGAGGACAGACATATAAAAATAAGCGAACTGGCATATGGATCAGCGAAGGCGAAAAGCCTTTTTAAAGATATGGTAGAGCAGGCCAATTACGAGTTTGGCTTTGAAACAAATGATATTCCACTCATGGTTGAGGCAATTCCACTGCCATCAGAGTCTATAGTGCTTATCATCACAAAGGTTGAATATCCGGATGAGCTTGACACCAGATTTTCAAAGTTTTCAGAGGCAGATGACGACTTTACGGACTTAGGAAATGCAGGACAGCCTCCGGTGATAAAGGGAGCTGCTGATATTTTGGAGCTGTTTGAGCGTATCAAGAAGGAAAATGAGAAGACAGCTGACAGTGAGCAGAGCACTGATGATATTACAGAAGAACAGGCTGAGGCTGACGTGGTCAAGCTGTTTGTTTTTGATAAATTTGATGATGTGCGCAGGATTTCGCATGTGCTTGACGGCTTTTACAGCGGCAGAAATGACTTATACCGCGACGCTTCAAGCAATAAGTACTATCTTGTGGCTCACAAGAGTGAGCATACTCCGAAGGAATTCAACAAAGTGTGCAATATTATTTCAGAGTACGCATATCAGAAGAACTATGTGCCTGCCAATGAAGCATTTTTCAAGGAGCATGGTAATGTGATTATTGAAGAAGCTGCCATCCAGACGCTGGCAGCACTTTAGCAGAATATTGATTGCAAATAAAAGACGGCCTGCATAAGCAAGCCGTCTTTTCGTAAATTAACCGAGGTCGTGATCGATGAATGTGTTGATTTCAACGACAAGATCATCCGGGTCAAGTCCGTGAACCATAGCAGCCTCTTCGATGGTCTCCATCTGTGATGATGGGCATCCGAGACAGTGCATGCCGATATTTAAAAGTAATGGTGCCACGTTCTGGTCAATCTGAAGAAGATCACCAATCATAGTGTCCTTAGTAACTCTAGCCATTATTGTTTCCTCCTATTAGTCTTTTAATGTGCCTATTATAATACGATTTGCATTTAATTGCAAATTATACTATAAAGATTTTTTTTGAGTAGTTCGATATATTTATTAGACAACGGAATGTTAATACTACAGCAAGGATGCCTGAGAAATTATCAGGAAAGGAAAACACATGAAAATAAACAGGAATATGAGTGCTGTCAGGGCAAATAAGCAGCTCCTCGGTACAGAAAACAGATTATCAAAGTCTATGAAAAGGCTTTCAAGCGGCTACAAGATAAATTCAGCAGAGGACAATCCGGCAGGAATGGCTATCTCCAACAAGATGAAGGCGCAGATAGAAGCGCTTGACCAGGCAAAATCAAATTCGTCAGATGCGCAGAATGTCATGAAAATAGCAGACGGAGCACTTGGTGAGGTAAGCAGCATGCTCCAGAGAATCAGGGAGCTTGCGGTACAGGGCGCTTCAGATACATATTCTGAGAATGATAAAAAGGCTTTGCAGTCAGAGATAGATGAGCTCACCAAGGAGGTGGACCGTATATCGGGCGATACGGAGTACAATACAAAGTCACTGCTCGATGGTTCGAGTGATACACGCGTCTATGTAAGGCAGAAGGATGTAAATGGCAATATGACTCAGGTGAACAGCTATATTACCAGAATCAATTTCTCAGACAATGTGGCATCAGATAAATATGAGCTTACAGTAAATTCGCTCGCAACACAGGCAACAGGAAGTCTCGCGTCTGCCACAAAGCCAGACGCAGAGGGAACGATTTCCATAAACGGTGTAAGTGTGGCTGTGAAGGCAGATATGACTCAGGATGAGTATATTCAGGCGTTGCAGAAGGCAGCGACCACAGCCGGTACTACTATGCAGGTGAATGGTGATAGCATCAGCTTTTTATCAAATGAGTATGGCAGCGACAGCACAGTAAATATATCTCTTTCTTCATCGCTTAAGGCTCTGGCAGGTGCAGGCTATGAGAATGCTGACGATGGAAGTGGAAATATGCAGCTCAAAAGTAACGGTAAGGATGCCGTGGTTACAGGCGGAGAAAATCTGTCGGACAAGACAATAAGAGCCGACGGTAACCGTGTATATGTGGTAGGAAACAGTGGATTTTCAATGGATTTTCTACTGAGCAGTGATATGGATATGACAGCGGGAAGCAGCAATCTGCAGATAGATATTTCAGATATCGGAAATATGGCTGTGCAGATTGGTGCAAACGAGGGCCAGGAGATGAAAATCAGGATACCGGAGGTATCATCGCAGACACTTTATCTGGATACGGTAGATGTGACTGTAAAGGGTGGTGCAGACAAGGCAATGTCCACACTTGATGAGGCGATAGAGTATGTCTCAGGTGTGCGGTCAAGGATAGGAGCCTTCCAAAACCGTCTGGAATCTGCTGAGAGCAGTCTTTCTGAGACTTCTGAGAACATGACCGGTGCATATTCCAATATCATGGATACCGACATGGCAACCGAGATGACGGAATACGCAGCACAGAATATTCTCGATCAGGCCGGAATCTCAGTGCTGTCTCAGGCAAATGACCTGCCACAGCAGGTACTTTCACTATTGTCGAGGTAATAAGCAATGAAAAATGAATTGAAGCAGGAGCTCACCAGAAGACTTTGTGCGTGCAACAATGGCGGACTCGTGCTTGTTATGTATGATATATATTTTGGTTTTTCAGATGATGTAAAAAATGCCCTCGTGTCAGAGGACAGGGAAGCCTTGAGAAAGGGCGTGTCGGATGTACAGGCGGCACTTGATGAGCTGATGGGGGCACTTGACTTTAAGTATCCTCTCGCAGGACAGCTTTATCCACTGTACTCATACTGCAAGAGGCTTTTTTCCACAGTGCTTTACTCACTTGATGTGTCGGTGGTGGATGAGGCCGATGTCATTATGAAAAAGCTCAGAAACAGCTTTGAAACAGCAGCTGCCGATGACAAATCGGCTCCGCTTATGGACAATGCGCAGAAGGTCTATGCGGGCATGACCTATGGAAAGGGCAGGCTCACAGAGAGCTTTATAAACGATGATAACAGGGGCTTCCTTGCGTAGGAGGCCTCTTTTTTAGTTCATTAAACCTCATTAAGTCGCTTGGCACAGTTTAATAGAAATTTATACCGCATGGAAACAGCCTTGGCCTGATAGATGTAGTAGTCAATTAAATCGGGCTCAACCACATTTTCCAGGTTAGTGTATACAATTTGAAGTTCATCTGTTGTTTTCTTGATGTCATCCTGTAAGGTCTTGTAACCGTCATTTACAGGCGTTTCTTTAAATAATTTCATGAATTCCTCCAACAAAATAAGTCTTAATACAAGTATAAGCAAAAGAGTTTCTTCTATTCACAGATTTTGTAAAAAGTGCTTTTGACATGTGAAAAACCAGTAAAATCAAGGTTTTGACTGTGGACTAATGAGTTGGGTTTGGCTGCATTTTGTGGATAACTAACAAAAAGTATTTATTTTAAAAAAAGCTATAGACAAAATCGGGATTGCGTTGTTATAATTCGTCTCACGAAAGGAGAGGTGATGAAAATACAGTGATTGTGAAATTAATATCACACCTCATGCTGTATATACTGCTTACAGTAGCAGCAATTGGGGATTTCAAAAATTATAGAATCAGTAACCGGCTGATTCTGACGGGACTTGGTTGTGCGTTTCTATTTCGCTTAGTGGGGGGCAAGGTAGCGAGCATCATCTGGTTTCTTCCAGATATAGTTTTTCCGGTTGTCATTTTATATTTCTTATATCTTTCAGGCATTTTAGGAGCCGGGGATATCAAGTTATTTTCAGTAGTATGTGCATTTACAAATTTAAAATTTACCGCCTTGTGCATAGCAGCCGCTTTTGTGGCGGCAGCGGGATATGGTCTCATAAGTATGGTGCTTAAAAAGGAGCTCTTTGTGCGTATGAGGGATGGATTTTTATACTTAAACGGTATACTGTGTGGCAGATTTATGCGGTACCGCGGACAGGGGAAAGCTGTTAGTTTCGCGGTATACGTGCTTTTGGGAACAGCCATGGCAGATATATGGGTTTACGGCATGAGGTGATGGAAGGAGGGTTAAAGTACTATAGATGAAAAAAATCAGACTAGGAATTTATATTGAGGATTCAGAATATGGCGACAGACTGACATGCTATTTCATGAATCATTATAAGGATCAGCTGGAGATACATATGTATACCATGAAAGATCAGCTGGAACACTTAGAGGGCGAGATAGATATCATGCTTTCAAGTGAGCTTGACCAGTGGAATAACAAGTATATCCCACTGATACAGATTGTTGAGGAAACACCTATTGAGAGTGAGGAGGGTATATACTTTGTGGAAAAATATCAGGAAGTAAACCGCATAGTGGAAGAGATTTTAAAGCATGTGGGCGGTGAGGTGAGAGACCTCACGAGTGAGGGATCTTTGATAGGTCAGACGAGGCTTATAAGCGTGTATTCACTTGCTGATAATCAGTACCAGATGCCTTTTGCGATGACTTTGTCCTCTATTTTGAGTGAGAATGAAAAGGTACTGCTTATGGATTTTCAGGAGAATAGTGGATTATCGCGGATGCTTGAGCAGAGTGTGGAGCATAATCTGGACGAGCTATTGGTGATGGCCGAATCCGGACGATACTCGACCAACAGGATAAACAGCTGTATCGGAAGAAAGCATAAGCTGGATTATGTATATCCGATTGAAAATACAGAGTGTCTGTGTGAAATAAATACGGTAATATGCAACAATCTGCTTCAGATGCTTGGCAAGGAAATGCACTATGACTGCATAGTTCTCAATATGGGAACAAGATTTAAGGGCTTTTTTGATATTCTTGACAGATGCAGTGATATCTACCTGGTACAGAAAAAAGGCGGAATCAGCCAGTGGAGAGAGTACGAGTTTACAGAGGAGCTGATTGAAAGAGGCTTAAGCAATGTAGTTGAGAGGATTAAGCTGATTGAGCCTCCGGTCATCACGACACCGGTATCTACATGTGATAAGCTTGTAGAGCTGTGGAAGTGGAATGAGTTTGGAGATGTCATAAGAAACATGACTCGGGGTATTTCGTGTGCTGGATGATTTTGGACAGAGAATAAGAGATATTATACTTTCTGAAATGGATTTGTCCAGAGAGCTGAGTGATGAGGAAATATGTGATTTAATCGGAAGCGTGGTTTCAAGAGAGGCACGCGACAGACCAATGACTATAAAGGATAGAGCTGAGCTTGAGCGCACCATATTCAACTCTCTGCGTAAGCTTGATGTGCTGCAGGAGCTGGTGGATGACAGGGATGTGACTGAAATTATGGTAAACGGTCCCAATGATATATTCTATGAAAAAGCCGGAAGAATCCAAAGGTTCAAGGGTCATTTTTCATCGGAAGAGAAGCTGGAGGATGTGATACAGCAGATTGTGGGACGCCATAACAGGGTTGTAAATCAGGCATCACCGATAGTTGATACCAGGCTTAGTGACGGCTCCAGGGTAAATATAGTGCTAAACCCCATATCTATAGGAGGCTCGGCTGTATCAATCAGAAAGTTTCCGGAGCATCCTATGAGCATGGAGAGGCTTGTTGAGATAGAAGCTCTCTCGCCGGAGGTGGCAAGGCTTCTACAGATACTGACGCAGGCCAAATACAATATATTTATTTCCGGTGGTACAGGCTCCGGAAAAACGACCTTCCTGAATGCTCTGTCACAATATATTCCTGATGATGAGAGAATTATTACAATTGAAGACTCAGCGGAGCTGCAGATTCTGGGAGCTAAAAATATAGTAAGGCTTGAGACCAGAAATGCAAATACCGATGGGGTTACTCCAATTACAATAAGAGATCTTATCAGGACGGCTCTTCGTATGAGACCGGACAGGATAATAGTGGGCGAGTGCAGAGGTGCAGAGGCGCTTGATATGCTTCAGGCTATGAATACAGGACATGACGGCTCGTTGTCCACCGGCCATGCCAATTCACCACATGATATCATTTCAAGAATTGAGACTATGGTGCTTCAAGGTCAGGATTTCCCACTCAATGCGATACGGCAGCAGATAGCATCCGGAATAGATATTATTGTCCAGCTTGGCAGGCTGAGGGATAAAAGCAGGAGAGTCCTTGAGATATCAGAGGTGGATGGATTTATGGATGGTGAAATTGTGCTGCATACGCTGTATCGTTTTGAGGAAACCGCTGTTTTGGACAGTGGGAGGATACAGGGCTTTTTAAAGAAAGAAGGGACACTTTGTCACACCGACAAGCTTATGGCAGCAGGGCTTAGTGTATAGGCTGTTATGTGGCATTTAAAGTAAGAAAGGCTGTAGCTGTCAGTATAGGAATATATGTTACTGAACAGTTATGAAGGGTTTGATTATATGGATTACAGCAGATATTCCATGTCCATAAAGGATTGGGGGATTGTTTTCATAAAAAGTATGGCTGCCACAGTGATTATCGCATATTTGTTTTATGACAGTCCTATTGTTGTTATTGCTTTTCCGGCGGTGTTTGCGTATTGTGCAAAGCTGTGCAGGCAGGAGGGTGTCAGAAGACAAAAGGAAAAACTAAATGAAGAGTTTATGAATGTACTTAAGGTATTGAGCTCGAATATGCTGGCCGGATACTCTGTGGAGAATGCATGGCAGGAGGCTGAAAAAGAGATGGAGCTCATGTATGGGAATGATTCGCTTATGCTGTCTGAGATACAGGAGATGAACAGGCAGATAAAGATGAATCAGACATTTGAGGCGGTGCTGTCAGAATTTGCTCATAGAAGCGGTCTGGAGGATATAGTCAATTTTTCTGATATTTTCTCATTTGCAAAGAGAAGCGGCGGCAGATTTGTGGATATCATAGAGTCTACCACTTACAGGATGTGGACAAAGTATGATACCAACCGACAGATAGAGGTTGCGGTTTCTGCCAAAAGACTTGAGCAAAAGACTATGAACTATATTCCGATATTTCTTTTGGCATTTCTAAAGCTGTCTTCAAGAGATTATATGTCTGCACTATATGGAAACCTGATCGGGGTAATCTTTATGAGTACCTGTCTTTTAGCCTATGCAGGGGCAATTAAACTGGCAAAGAAATTTTTACAGGTAGGAATAGGCATATGACGGGAGGAAAGAGGCTTAGAATAGCAGCATTATTTGTTATAGTTTTAGTTTTTGCTTTTATCATGGACATGTCGTCAAATGCTATAACTGATAATACACTTATACGCAATGATACAGGTGACGGAGATGCAGTATATGATCTGGTGCTAAATGCGGATGGACTCGATGAGGATTACAGCTATCAGCTGAAGGTTATGGAGGAGCAGCCTTCGGATAAACAGGCGAATGAGCTGTTTACACAGGCAAAAAAAGAGATAGACGACAGCTTTTGTGAAGAGAATCAGAGTGTGGAACAGGTCAGAGGGCATGTGATTATGAAGGATGCATATGCATCGGGAGCTGTGGAGGCAGAGTGGACACTGAGTGACTATGATGTGGTTGATATTAATGGAGATGTGAACCAGGATGCATTTGAGGAGGCTGATGATGAACAGGGAAAGCTGATTAGCGCAAGTGTTGAGCTTTCCTGTGGCGAACACAGACAGCTGTATGATTTCTCATTTGTGGTATTTCCGGATGAACTGGACGCGGGCGAGCGCCTCATAAAGGGTATCAACAGACATATTGACAGTGAAATGTCAAAGACTGGGACTAAAAAGCTCACACTGCCGGATGAGGTAGATGGAGTAAAGCTTAGCTGGTCGCAGGAAAAAAGCAATACTGCAGCTAAAGTAGCCATGCTTGAAGTTGTTGTTATAGTTCTTCTGGTGCTTGAGAAAAAGGAAAAAAAGAAGACGGCGCAGAAGGAGAGAAATATACAACTGCAGCTCGAATATCCGGAGATAGTCAGCAAAATGGCTGTTTTGATGGGTTCAGGAATGACTGTGGAGCAGGCATGGAATAGGATTACCGCCCGTTATCTTGATGAGCGGAAAAATAATGATAAGAATATTATGCCTGCTTACGAGGAAATGCTTGTGACGGAGAGAGAAATCTCAGATGGCGTGACAGGCAGAAAAGCATACGCAGGTTTTGCGGAAAGAGTAAAGCTGCCATGCTATCAGAAGCTTGTACGCATTATTTTACAGAGTATTCACAAAGGAAGTAAGGGTGTATGTGAAATGCTCGAGAAGGAATCGGAGGATGCATTTGATGAGAGGAGGCTTTTAGCCTTAAAGCTGGGTGAAGAGGCCGGCACCAAAATGCTTATGCCGATGATGATTATGATGGCTATAGTCATAGCAATAGTAATAGCACCCGCAATCATTGATTTTAAGATATAGAAAGGAAAAATTATGTTAGGATTTAAGAATTTTTTATTAGATGAAGATGGCGCAGGAGTAGTGGAAATGATACTGATAATTGTCGGAATATTAACCCCCTATTATGGGGTGGGTATAAGGTGTATAGAGTAAAAATAAGTGGATAAATAGAACTGGATATACAGTGAAAGGTGGAAAGTGTATATGAGGTCAGAGGAAAAAATAACAAAAGAGGTTGTACTGATTAGATATTATAATGTATTGTTTTATTTATTTTTTAGGGCTGGAATAGATGATTTTAAGAGACAATGTCTAGTAAATAGGATCGATGCAGGGGAAAGTGTGAGATTGAAACAAATACAGGAATGGTGTCATTGCCATCAAATTCCGTTTAAGACCAAATTTATTTATAGAAAAGACTCCCCACTTAAAGCTAATTTGTGGAATTTGTATTCATATGGAAGATTTAAGATTGATTTGATAGTAAGATAAAATGCTCTATAAATAGGGGATACTTTATGTATGTTATCGTATAAATGAATGGGATTCAGAATAGATTTCAGTGGATAAGAAATCAATTGGGAGCCAAACAACTAATCCGGCAGCAGTTCGACTGGTTTATGTCCAGGTTTAGAAGTGTCCACTAAGGCATTCAACCTTACGGAATGATGATGGAAAACTTCTATGAAATCTGACAGAAATATATACAATTACAAACACTAGGAAAATGTTCCTAATTTCTTGTAAAATACCAAGATTTTTGTATTTTTTCTGGTATACTAAGAGTAGAAAATGTATGGTTGACAATTCAAAAGATTCAAAAATCTTTGCGTACAAAGACATGTTCAACCAACTGAATAAGACGATTGTTGTATTGATAGAACTAATCCGGTCTTTTACACAAGATACTGGAAACAGACCGTCTGGAAAAAGAAAGTATTTATGAACTAATTTTAGAATGCAGAGGAAAAATAAATGGATATTACAGATATTTATACAAAAGAAAAACAGACTTATGAGAGTTTTTTAAAGAGAAGTTTTACGTTGCATAAAATTAAAACAGATATTAGAAAAAGGAATGATAAGAAGAAAGAATATAGTTGGAATGGGATAAGAACAAAGTCTGTTGAAAAAATTTTAAAGGAGTATTTAGAGGAAAAAGAACACCGTGTTTTTTACAACCTATTTGGTATAAATCCTAAACCAATATGTTTTGAGATGCCATTCGCTAACGTTCCAATGGAAAAAGAAATGTATTCACCTTATAACTATGAAATGTTATATAACGAAGAGTTGAGTATTTTGTCGTCAATAGAATATTCAGAAATGCATATAGATAAAGAAGAATGTAATCTAGCTGATATATGTCATTTTGGGTATGAAATTGTTGCAACAAATGAATTTCAAGGTTCGATATTAGTAAAATATAATTTTGACTATGTTGAAGAAATAGACCCATGGGTAATAATTGAATATTCGGAAAGGTATTTGGAATGTACTGCATATGCAGTATATAAAGAAGAACCAATACCATTATGGCAGGAATATATTTTATCAAGTTTTATTTTTTATCAATTAGGTAATAAAAGAATGGCTTTTTTTAACGCATTTGCGGCTATAGACCAATGTATAGAGATTATGTATGAGCTGTTATTTGGAGTTTATAGGGAGATGTTAAAATATACTTGTTGTAGTGATGTATCAGAAGAGGCAAAAGAACATATTGATAAAAGACACAACTTATATCAAAAAAAGGAAAGGAGATTGATAGATGAAAAATTAAAAGATTGTTTAAAGACCATTTCTCTAAAAAAAGACTATTCACAATTTATAGAGAAACTAAATGAATTTGAAAAAATCAGGAATGGAATTGCACATTGTGAAGACGTAAAGAACTTAGAATCTTCAGAAGATTATATAAATCTTATGTGGTTGGTTTTAGAGCTTCTTTCCAAAACTAATGGAAAAACTGTAGAAGAACTTTTTGAATTTATAAATTAGGGGGATGAGAAAAATTCACAAAGAATTTCGGGCATTTTCACAGTGTATGTAACTGCACACATTTCTGATGGAATGCATAGAAATTTTCTGTTATCATTCTGTAGGATTGAATGTCTTTGGTTTGATATCGTGTTCTACATAGTTGATAATCAGTCAATATGCTTTGGTGGTATTCTATATGATATATAGGATTTGTATTTCATGTTGTAGATTTAGAATGGAACTATATTTGGGGAGGAGATAAAAAGTTACTTGGTGTTGAAGAATTTTAACACCAAGTAACTTTTTTAATTTAGATTATTGGAATCACAAGCTGATAATAATGCACGTGCATACTTTTTTCCGGCTGAGACTACTAGGGATTTAGTTATGATGAATATCCAAAGAAGCAGAAAAAGTAGGTTAATTACTAAACTGGCTATTGGTATTTTAAAATCAATACAAATGAAGTTAAAAAAGTGCAAAAATATTAGTACAATATTAAATATAATACCAATGCATGACACAACTACTCCATATGGTTTCAGTCCTAACAAATTATATGTAAAACCAAAGTTTGCATTTTCTTCTGCTATCAGAGGAAATTTTGCACAATCTCTAGTTTTCGATATTAACCAAGTTACAGCGGATGAAGCATAAGGGATCATTTCTGAATCACTTTCACATACTTTAAAATCATCTATATGTTCGGAGAAGAATTTATAATATCTTTGCTTAGTGATGGAATCAATTTGGTGATTGGAGAGAAGCAAAAATTCTTGTGCAGGTAACAATTTAGGAAAACATTTCTTCATTGCTTTAACACCTGGGATACGACAATATACAACGATTATATTGCAAAGACTATAAGTGATAAGTCCTACAATTAAAGTTGATGATAAATTATGTAGCTCAGGAATAAAAAGGTATAATTCAAGAAGCCAAGGCGCTAAAAAAACTATGCCGACACTAATACGGGCTCTGAAGTTATACGAACCTAAGTTAGTAAATATTTCTTTGATATTAACACCTCCTATAATTTGTAAAAAGTATCTTCTAGACGTTGGAAAACATCGACAGATTTGTTGGCATTGTAAAGGAGAATTTCGGATTCAGTTAAATCAAAATCAAAACCATAAAGCTTACCATGAAGTAAATCTGCATAATTTTGTTCATTCTGGTAGGGAATGTAGAGTGTTTTGCCGGGAAGGTTAAGAGAAGAGAACCGAATCGTACCATCACATGTGATGGCAACGATTCTTTCTTCAGTAATTTCATGGCATTTTAAATATTCTTTTACGAATGTATTATGGCCGATGATAAATAGAATGTCCAAACAATTGGCAGGCATGCTAGTTAATTTGATATAGTTGTTACTCTTGGAGTTAACTATAAGCCATAAATGAAAAGTCTCATAAAAATATTTTTGCCGAGCAATTAGTTCATCTCTAAAACAATTTTGTAATATAAGTTGCATAATTAAATTCCCAGAACTCGTCCCGTTTTGACAGCGGAAGAGGAAAAAGTTGAACTGTTAATAGTTATATTACCTGTAGTTTTAGTATTGTAAACTCTGTGACCAGTAGTAATTAAATTATCAGAGCCGCCGTTTGTATTTCCAGTGTTATCGGATACAATGTACACAGAGTAAGTTTGATCTGATTTTTTATCAAATATTTTTTCGGCTTGTTTACATTTTCCGTGGTGCGGGAGTTGCACAGCATCGTAATCACGCACAATATTTTCTATTGCGGGAAATGAACAATCACCACAGAGCAGTAAACTATGCGTTCCGATTTGGACTTTAGTTTGGATACTAGTAGCATTTACTGCGGTTTCACCATCCATCGTGTCACCTTCACGTCCATCTAAGCGTTTGGCAACTGTCTCAATCATATAGTCAAAATCAGGACCAATAATGCTGACTTCATCGCACAAGTCTTCAGGATGCTCATAAATATCCTCTAGTGGTGCACCGGAAAGCTGAGCAATGTTATCATACAAATCTAGAATCTGTTGTGATACGGAATCACGAGTTTTACGTTTGTCATCAATTTTTTCTAGAATGGTATCTTTATATTTTAGCAGTAAAGTTGTGCGAATGACAGAAATTTTATCTTCCTTTAAAAGTTTCAGAATACCATCAAAATGATCCGAATCATTGTGCGATAAAATAAGTTTAGCTCTGTCAAATCCATTCTTGGACATATAATTGATAACTGCATCGGCATGTGTTTCGTGACCACAGTCATAAATGACAAGTTCGCTGCCGGTGTTAATCAAAATACAGTCACCATAGTTTGTTGTTGAAGCGTTTTCGTAGTTTTTGGAACTTAAAATTAGAATCTCCTTCATGAAATTCCTCCTTTTTTAAAATTGTGTTTACTAGTTACATTTATGTAAACAACAATCAAAGAAAAGCGAATGAACGTTCCCGTTGTATTTCATATAATTATGTGTTAATCTAAAAGAAAAACAGTAGTTTTTGTGGGGCCAGTAGTTGCAGCTACTGGTTTCTTTGATTATTGGAATAATTAGCAGTACTGTGGGATGAGTGCTAATTCTAAGTTTATTATATCCATGCATGATAATGATGTCAATGAAAAAAATAAAAAAATGTAATAAAATATCACAAAAACAGGGAAACATATATAAAAACCTTGATTATTTAACCGGGAAATGTTACTATGTAATACGAAAGGGAAAAGAATATGTTTACTAATATTAAATTAAAAAATTTTAAATCATTTAAAAATGTAGAAATTAATTTACAGTCTAAAAAAGGCGAGCATAAGCCATTAGTAATAATTTATGGAGAAAATGGGAGTGGAAAAACTACTATTGCACAAGCATTTTTAGCATTAGAGCGTACCATGGGAACGATGCAGGTTAAAGGTATGCTAAAAGATTTGTTGGATGAAAAGTTTACACCACCAGAGGATTTTCCGTTTAAACCAGATGTAATGCTTAAGATGTTAAAATCAAGATTATCAGTTAATGGAATTGAGAGTATTATTGAAGAATATAAGATGATCAATTCTGATGAAAATTTATCTTTAGAGTATGAATTTAATATAAATGGTGGAAGCGGCTGTTATTATGTAGAGATGGACTCTTTTAGTATTGTAAAAGAACGATTAGAATATAGGGTGAATAAAAATAGAGGCTGTTATTATAGTATAGAAGAGGATGATATTTACATAAATGAAAAAATATTTGAATCTAAGGAATTTTATGACTTAATAAATAGTCAGGTTGATATGTACTGGGGAAAGCATACATTGCTATCTATTCTTTATTTTGAGATGGGTGATAAATCTGACAATTATATCAATTCGAATATTTCAATGAATTTAATGAACCTTATGACGGCATTTGAAAACATCAATTTTAGAATTCCTAGAACTTCGGAAGGTCAAAGTTTAGCTTTGAATGAGGAAAATGAAATTATAGGACACCTTGTGAATGGCGTGATTGAAAAGAAAAATAAGCAAAAATTGGAGCAAGTCGAAAGGTTACTTGACCAATTTTTTAAATCTATGTTTAGTGATGTTGTAAAAGCGTTTTATAAAAAATCTAACAAGAAAAATGAGATACGATATGAGTTGTTTCTTAGAAAACGGATAGAAAATCATGAATATGATATTGATTTTCAGCTTGAGTCGAACGGGACTCGTGAGATAATTGAGGTGTTACCGTACTTAATTTCAGCAGTTTCAGGAAGTTGTGTTATTATAGACGAATATGGAATTGGAATTCATGATTTATTAGCTGCGAAATTATTGTCTTCTGTAGCAAATCAAATTAAAGGTCAACTAATTCTCATAACTCATAATACCTTACTCATGGATTATTCGGGTGTGAATCCGGATGCTTTATATTACATTATGAATAATAAAACTTTTAAGAAGTCTGTTAAATGTGCGACTGAAATAGAGGAAAGATTGCATCCAAATTACAATTATAGAAAAAGATATTTTACTAATGAATTGTATAAAGATGCATTACCAGATGTGGAAAGCAGTATTAATTTAGAAGAATTAGCTCGTTTATATTAAGGTGTATATTTTAGAATTAGAATAGCAGCCATATATCCAATCTTTAAATGGATATGGCTGCTATTCTAATTTTCCCTCAATTAAATAACTGTAGGAAACGTGAAAAATTTCAGTAAGAGCCTTGTAGCTGGTTTTTTATTGTCAATAATAGACAGGTTTATAGGAGATATTTTGGTGGTATGTGTGAATAGCTTTCTCGTGGAAAACCAGGTAGTGTTGTGGTGAAAAAGGAAAGGAGAAACATAAAATGAGTAAAGAATTTACAACACAACAGAAACTTATGCAGGCAACGCAGTATGGAATGCTGATGTATGCGCAACAACGAGAAAACGGTAATGATAGTGAACGCTTAAAACTGGAAAAGATTGCAAATGAAATGGGAGAGTATTGGGGGCTGGAGAAACCTATGACGGGTTATCCGGAACTCTTTAAGGAAATTACGCTTCAGGGGCTTTGCAGGTATGCCAGTGAAATGCAGTATACGCATGGAGAAGCGGAACAGGAACGGATCAAAGAAATATTGAATTTGGTGCATGAAATCCAGAACAACTAGTTTGGACCAATATAGCCAGGCAGCAAAAAAGAGAAACCGCAAGAAATACTTTCAAAATTAAAAGGAATGAAAGAAAAGTCACAGCCTCATATGATGAAAGCTATGACTTTTCTTTTCCCTCGATGAGATACTCATAGGAAACATTAAAAATTTCAGTAAGTGCTTTTAATTCTACATCTGTGACGTAGCGCTTATTGGTTTCAATTCTGGTAATCACATTTTTATCCATATCATACCCATTCAGCTGAAGCTGGTAGGCTAAGA
>OQVH01001288.1_pt1 | contig 16295 bp, 10 predicted proteins | sample 1691641 | NCBI WGS metagenome assembly OQVH01 (sample SAMN03418286, study PRJEB22391) | human gut metagenome | biome: human-gut; feature: organic feature; material: feces | host: Homo sapiens | place: Italy | collected 2013-04
CCTTTTCTTACTAATTGTTGAATAGTAGGCATTTTGTTTGATTTTTAATTATTATTATATTGTTTATTGTTTTCCGTACCTTTCACGAAACTATACATTTCGGGCTGCAAAATTACAAATAACTTTTTAATAAACAAACGGTTTTCAAATAAAATACTTTCTTTCGACTAAAAAAAAGAAAAGGCCCCGAATCAAGCTCTCAAAATTATTTCATTTTCTCCTTTTCTCAGGAGGAAAATGATTCAGGATCTCTGGCAGAGTCTGCAACATCGGATGCCGGACGCACCAGCAAAGCACTTAATTCCCATAACACATAGATAGGCATAAACACCAGCATCAGCGTAAAAGGATCGGATGAAGGAGTAATGACAGCTGAAACAATCAGCAGAACCAAGATTGCATGTCTCCGGTATTTATGAAAAAAACTCCGGTTCAGAATACCCAGCTTCGACAAAAGAGCCGACAATAAAGGAAGTTCAAAAATAATTCCCATCAGAAATATCAATGTCAGGAAATTATCCATATAAGAATCAAGCGACAGCTGGTTGGTTATCGACGGACTCAATTCATACGTATAAAGAAAACGCAGTGTCATGGGAAACACCAGACCATAACCGACAAAACAACCCAGAAAGAACATAAGTGTTCCAAACAAAAAGGCAGCTCCTACCCCTCTTTTCTCACGTTCATACAGAGCCGGACAAACAAAACGCCAGATTTCATACACGAGATAAGGGAATGTAACCAACAAAGCCAGCCAGCAGGACAGAGTCATGTGAATAAAAAACTGTGAGGCCAGACGGATATTGACGATCTCCACATGGAAAGAAGTTTCCATAAAATCCGGAACAATCCATGAACGGGCCGCAGTCTGTTTAATCAGCTGATAAAGGAAAAAATCATCCCGGCATGGTGCCATCACAACCTGTTCGAACAAATATGGAACAAAGACAAATCCCAGTAGCATGCAAACCGTCCACACGGCCAGCACACGGATCAACATCCAGCGTAGAACCTCAAGATGATCCCAAAAAGACATTTCTGATTTTGTTGACATATTCGCCAGTCACGGATTTTCTAGAATTACTACATCAAATCGGCCTTCCCAATAGCCGTTCAAACTGTCACAGGCTGCCTGAAAAAACGCTTCGGGCTTTTTAAAAAACGTTTCGGTCTTTTCAGTAAAACGCTTCGGCGTATAAGACAAAACGTCCCGACGTTTTCCGGATGAAAGGAAGCAAGGCTGCTTATAGCCAATAAAAAACTGAGAACCAGCAGAATAGGTTCTGTCGGTTCTCAGCTATATCTTTCAAGAATTAAGCTTCACCCTTGAAATCGCTCAAAGGGGGAACGAAAGTCTTGCTACCAGCATTCTGCTGCTGTTCTTCCGGCATACGGATCGGACCGAAGTTCTGTTCATACTTGTTCACGTTATCCTGCAAAGCATACATCAGACGTTTTGCATGTTCCGGAGTCATAACGATACGTGACTGCACACCAGCCTTCGGCAATCCCGGCATAATACGAACAAAGTCTACAATAAACTCTGAAGTAGAATGAGTGATGATAGCAAGATTGGCATAAGTACCTTGAGCTACTTCTTCCTTCAGCTCTATCTGGAGCTGGTTATTTTTGTTTTCGTTTTCCATAATGGTTAATCTTTAATTTAATTATTTATTCTTAATTGCACCGGCAAAAATAAGGAAAAAGTTGAATCTACCGGCATAAATAAAAGAAAAAAATATTTCCTCCGGTATATCACTCGGACTTTTTCTCCGATGCTTTTCTGATCAGAGCCCGCTTGTCAAGCTTCACCTCACCTTTCACCAGTTCCGGTATATTGAAGGAATACATAAAGTTACGATAGAACTGAGGATCGGACTGTGGTACGGCAAATGGTTTGCTCCAATGCCCTTCTCCATCCACATGCACCAGATAAGGGTGAGTATAAAGCCCGTCTACCCGACGACTGCTGAACACCAGCCAATGTCCGTTACTGCTCCAGGAATGATAACTTTCCACATCATTACTGTTCACACCTTCCAGTTCCGAAACCTGTCCGGTCTTCAGATCAACCATCATCAGATCTGCATCTTTATGCCAGATTGAAAAATTCCCATACGAAGATAAGGTAAAGACCAGAAAACGGCCATCCGGAGAAACCCTCGGGAAGGACACACTTTTATTCTTCAGACGTCCATTATATAAGGTATCCACCTGCGTTCCGAAACTTCGGCTTTCAGCATCAAAATCAATTGAGCACAAACTATATTTCACCTGATCAAACTCGTAAGGCAATGTTTTTGCTTCAGCTGAACAGAAATAAAGTTTTTTCCCGTCAGGCGAGAAGGCAGGGAATGTTTCAAAAGCTGTCTGTTTCATCAGTAACGAATCGGTCAGAACGGCATCACGTTCCAAGTCATAGACGACCACATCGGAGGAGAAATCAAACACCTCAATCCGGTTCCGGTCGTTCTGATGAAAAGCCTGCTTCGTCTGGTTCATGGAGAAAGCAATAAATCTTCCAGAGGAATGCCATGAAGGATAAACCAACGACTGTACTTTGCCATTGATCTTAGCCTCCAGCCGTTTCACTCCATCCGGTTCGCTCAGATATGTTCCGCCCAGTTGGGCACGCATGTGAAACACCATACGATCCGGCTCCCGGTTATTGAAGGAATGACAATTCATACAGTTATGCTGCGTCTTCTCATTGGTCAATATTGATTTCTGTTCGAAAGAAGTCAGGTCACGCTGGTATATTCCCATCCGGTTCCAGAGTTCATACCCCGGCTCAATCAGGCGATATACCAGAAAAGCATCCAGTTCGTCCGGAGAGATATGCCAGGAGAAGGGTTCATACATACACCATCGGCCGTCTTTGCGAACGTACACTTTCACCTGCAGAGAGTCACCCACTGAAGACTCCAGCAGTTCATGCCATTTCTTTTCCGGGATCAGAAAAGAACCGTCTTCGGCGTCTACTATCAGTTTATCCTTACGACCCGAAATAACAGCAACGGCTTTCTCTGCTTCCTCCTCCAATGCAAAGCGCAAAGGAGCTATGTTCGAAGGAATTGTTACCCCGGTATAATCCGGGAAAATGGCCGGACAACCCTTCAATGTCTGTTCCGATACAGGTTCCTGCGGTGAACAGGACATCAACAGACCCAGGAGCATGGACAGACAACCTGTGCGCCCCACATATTTCATAACAGTCTTTTTCATCAGCGTCTAAACATATAATAATACCAATAAGTGTTTCCATACGAGCCTTGCAAGCCATACATCTGTCCTGATCTCCGTGCCGACAGAACAGCCTGCCGGTAAGCCTTGAAGCGTTGCGCCACCTGCGGAGTCACTCCATAATCTGCCCACACCTCTTCTTCTCCTTCATGCACCTGAATAACGGCTTCCTGAAACAGACGAGGCATCGGCTTCATGCCTGACATTCCCTTGGTGTGTTCAATAAAGTCACGAATCGCCTTCATATCCTTGCTCAGCAGGCACATAACACCATAATACTGAAAAGCCGGACGCCAGGAAGTATTCGAATGGATAATCTGTTCCAGATTTGGAATCAGCTGAGTTTCATTGGTCAATCCGGAAAGATGCTGCACACATGCATACCGTCCTCCCAGTTCCGGATCTGCTTTCATCTTCTCCGGATGCCCGAGGAACTGTCTATACCGACTCGCTTTGTCGGCATAAGCCAGTGTCTGTTCCAAGAGGCGAATGTATTTCTCAGCCACATTATCATAACCGTAAATCAAATTAGTCTGAATCAGACGCAAAAGCAAGCGGGGATTCACCGCCCGTTCGGAAGCGATCATTCCCTCAAAAGCCATCTCCTGTGCCAAAGCCACGTTTCCCATCTGATAATAAATGTCACTCAACAACGTAGAAGCATTGACCGAACGGTTAGAAGGAAGCACCAGCCCCTGCGGGCCGCATTGCTTATAGTCAAACAGACGGTCTCCTAATTGATCCAGATGCGACAACGCCAGGTTCTGATAACAGGCATGCATCATATTTCGATCAGACCGCAGGCCGGGGAAATCCAGGACTTCCTGCCATTGCCCAGTCCGACAGTAATAATCGAGAGTTTTGGCCTCATAGTTTTTCACGGAATTATAGCGGAGACTTCCCGAATGCATCAGCCAGGCAAGCAGAACAATCTGAGCAACGGGCAAGCATATCCTTCCCCACCGTCCCGCAGAAAAAGTTTTCCGGCTCAACAGACAGGCGGCTGTCAGGTTCAACAAGCAGGCCCATCCGGCATAAGCAAGCATCGCCGGAGGATTTAAGCGAGAATGATAATAGACATCAGACGTCAACAGGATACGCCATTCCAGCACAATATCCTTATAATATAAGGTAAGAGGAACAATTCCCGCAAGAAGTAACAGGCATAAGGCCCACCACTTCTGTGAGGTTTGTTTTGTAAACAGATCAGCCATAACCACACCTGCTACTGTCAACAAACCGTAAGGACCGACGAAATAATAGCCGAAAATTGCCCATACTCCTGTAATTACCCAACGGAACAAATTCTTCCGGACAGCCAGACAAACATCCAGCATCAACAAAGAAATCCACAAAGCCAGTGTTCCTTCCCAATGGTAATTGAAATCTGTCTGTATCCACAGCAAGGCAACCGACGGCAGAAAGTAGAACAACGGAGCAAGGATATTCGGAGCTATGCGTTTCCAATATCTGGACATCTGCCAGGCAATCATTGTAAACAGCAAAGCAGACAAAACTGCTCCTGCATAAGAATAAAAAAAGAACTGAGTCAGAAAAGCGGCCAGACAGGTCACTACTCCCCCCGGCTGCGAAAGAGTTTGCCAGGCGTAATCACTGTCAAAGCGAAAGAGGTAAAACTGTTCCGCATAAAAATAATTGTAAGCAAAATAATGCTGACAGTACCCAGTCATCAGGATAAAAACCAGAAGCCATCCTGCTGCCTGTCCTGCCCGATTTAATTTGATCATAGTAAAAATTTTTAGAAGGTTTAAAGAAGAAACCCTTTCTCCGGTCTTCTGTTTTGCCGACAAAAGTACCGATAAGAAAGGGTTTCTCAAAAAAAAATCAGGTTATAAAATAAAACAGGCAGGCCTGACAAATTCTGTTTATCCTTACAGACGGATGGTCTCCTCCAGACGGATATCCTGAGAGGATGCACCAACCCGGATTACGAAATCTCCTTTTTCGAAGACCCATTTCCGCTTCTTACTGCTGAAATAAGAGAAATCATCCTGAGTCAGTTTCAAAGTTACAGTCTGTGTCTCTCCGGGTTTCAGGTTTACTTTTTCAAATCCTTTCAGCTCCTTCACCGGACGGGGCTCACCTGATTTCGGATCGCTCACGTACAGCTGTACGACTTCTGCTCCTTCACGTTTACCATCGTTACGGACAGAGAAACGTACCGTTACATCTCCCTTCTTCCGGTCGTCAACTTTCACTTCCAGTCCGGAATAAGAGAAGGTTGTATAAGACAGTCCATATCCGAACGGGAAAAGCGGCTGCACCTGATTATGTTCATATCCCCGGTAACCGGTAAAGATTCCTTCCCGATAATATACCTTTTTCTCGCGACGGGTTTCATCATAGTTTCCGCACGCCGGTGAATCTTCCCAACGCTTTTCAATGGTAAAAGGCAGCTTAGCCGAAGGATTTACCTTTCCCGACAAGATATGTGCCAAAGCATTTCCTCCTTCCTGTCCCGGATAGAAAGCATGAAGCACAGCCGGAACACGGTCAATCCAACGAGTCATTCCAACTCCTCCGCCGGCATGAAGCACTACTACAACATTCGGATTCACCTGAAGCAGTTCATCCACCAGACGGTCCTGACCAAAAGGAAGGTCAAACGGACGGTCACGGCCTTCCAACTCAATGCTTCCGTCAAGACCAAGACAACAGATCACGACGTCTGCCTGTTTGGCCACCTGCTTGGCTTCACTGAAATCAATGTCAGAATCATAAGCATATCCCATACGGATCTCCGAAGGAAGACTGCGCTGGTTATAATAAGTCAGACGGACATGAACACTGGAACCTTTTTCTACAGCTACTGCCACATTCCGGACATCGAACGACTGTGACTTCGAAGCATCCAGCATCAGCTGATCATCCAGCCAAAGCTTATATCCTCCCTGTGCATCCACAAAGAAACGAAGGCTGTCTGTCTGATGAACATCTACATAACCGTCCCACTCAACCTGGTATTCTTCACCCAGATTCTTTTCGTTATGCGGATATCCCCACCATTCGTTATCTATCCGAGGTTCTACCATTGACAAGATCAGATTACCATCAGCCTGCTGACGGGATACGGATGAAGTCTGACCGGCAGAAGAACGTCCGGCTGCTTTTGCCTGCTGTTCCAGCAAACGGGAAGACAGCGTTCCGGTATCGGAAGAACAGGTATAGTATTTTGCTTCCAGTCCTTTCTTTCCATCCCGGGTACGGAATACACTAGTCCGGAACAGGCGTCTCTTAAACTGGTTGGAAACTCCCTCAGCATAATAGATCTCTGCATCAGGGAACTCATTACGGATTCCATCCAGATCACTGATAACATACCAGGGATGCACACGCGAACTTCCACCGCCTCCGTAAACAATGCCATTCGTATTGTAGACACGATCGGATATAACATACGGATTCGCAGTCGGTCCGATAACAGCAATCTTCTTCGGAGACTTCAAGGGAAGTACACCGTCTGCATTCTTCAACAGGATAATTCCTTTTTCTGCTTCTTCCAGAGCCAGTCTGTTGGCATCCGGATTAAACAATGGAATGTCCTTACACAATTGCGGACGGTCAAAGAATCCCATCTCGATGCAAGGACCATATATTCTTCTGACCTTTTCATTGATCAGTTCTTCCGTAATTGTGCCGTCCTGTATCAATGGCAAAAGTTTTTCACGGACAAACCAGTCGTTACTTCCCATTTCCAGATCCAGACCATTCTTGGCTGCCTTGTCTGCCGAATAAGTACAAGCCCAGTCCGACATCAGCATTCCCTTGAATCCCCATTCTTTTTTCAGGATGTCAATCACGAAACTGTTCTCTGTACAATAGGTTCCCTGGAAAGGATTGTATCCGGTCATCACCGCTTTAATATCTGCACGCTGCACAGCTGCCTTGAAAGGAGGAAGATAAATTTCGCGCAAGGTACGTTCATCCATTTCCGTGCTGACGGTATAACGGTCGAACTCCTGATCATTTCCGATATAATGTTTGATCGTAGGAATGACTCCCCCAGCCTGAACGGCCTTTACAAAAGGAACCAGCATTTCAGAAGACAAATAAGGATCTTCACCGAAATACTCAAAGTTTCTTGCTCCTTTTGAAGCACGGTAAATGTTTGCCCCGGGAGCCAGCATGAAATGAATGCCACGCGCACGCCATTCCTGAGCATACATGCGGCCGGTCTTTTCTGCCAGTTCTTTATCCCACGATGCAGCCAGGGCTAAAGCAGCCGGAAAAGCTGTTGCTCTTCCCCAGATTCCCCATGACGAAACCCCCAACGGACCGTCTGCCATTTTAAAGGCCGGAATGCCCAGACGTTCACACGGATGAAGATAAAAATCCTCATAACCGGCGAGAAGGTCTATTTTCTCTTCCAGCGTCATTCGTTCAACCAGGTCATTCAAACGGGCTTCCACCGTCAAGGTAGAATCCTGAAATGGATAAGAAGGCTGAGCTTCCGCTCCCCGAACGGACAAAATCATGCACACCCCCAACAATACTAAAATGTGCCTCATAATACTTTACAAAATAGATGAATAAAAAAATTTCTTATTGCTTTTTCAACGTCGTTACGACATTCGTACTGAAAACAGTCTGAAGCAATGCTTTCTGGTCTGATACCGGTGCCTTCACTAGTTCCGGCAAATTATAAGTACGCGTAAACGTTTCATAAAAATGCGGATCTTTCTGAGGAAGCAGGAAAGGTTTGCTTGCCTGTCCGGTCGTCGGGTCAAAATGAGCAAAGAACGGACGGGCCCACAGTCCATCCAGCCTTTTACTGCTGAAGACAAACCATTTTCCGGAAGAAGACCAGGTGTGGAAACTATCTACATCCTTACTGTTTACAGAAGGAAGTTCATGAATTTTTCCGTTGGCCAGTTCCAACAGATAAAGATCACTCTCCGGATGCCAGATTGAAAAGTTTCCATAATCCGACTGCGTAAACAGCAGATAACAGCCATCCGGCGAAACACGGGGGAAAGATACACTTTTCCCTTTTGCAGAAGCTTCATACAGACAATTTATCCGATCTCCAAAGCGGCCAGTCTCCGGATCGAAATCAATTGAACACAAATCATAGCGCAGACTGTCCAAAGCTGCTCCCTGGTGATAGGCATTTCCCCGACAGAAATAAAGTGTCCGCCCATCCGGTGACCAGGCAGGGAATGTCTCCATGGCTCCGTCTCCATAAATTAAAGAATCTGTCAGCATCTCATGACGCACCACATCATACACACCCAGATCCGCTGCCAGGTCAGATACCTCAATCGGCTTTTGTCCGTTCGCATGAAAGAACTGCTGAATCTCATTCATGGAATAAGCAATGTATTTTCCACTGGGATGCCAGGCCGGATACGTACTTCCGTGAGCGGCTCCCTGAGGAGATGCACTCACCTTCTCAAGGGTACCGTTCCGCCGTATCAATGTTCCTCCATCCTTTCCTCTCACATGAATCATCATTTCATCCGGAGAATTGTGGTTGAATGTATGGCAGTTCAGACATTGTTTGCCAAAATCTTTATTTTCAAGAACCGGGAATTCCTCATATCCGGTCAGGTCCCGCTGATAGATTCCCATTTCATTCCATAACTCATAACCCGGATAAAGCAAACGATAAACCAGATAAGGATCAATCGGATCCTGGCTGACCGTATCCCTGATATCCGTAAATCCCGTCCAGCTTCCATTTTGCCGGACAGCAATGCGTATAAAGATTTCCTGACCCGCAGCCTGTTCCGTCAGTTCTTTCCATTTATCTTCCGGAATAATAATTTCCGGATCGCTTCCTCCACAAACAAAATCCACTTTCCCGTCATGTCCGAAAGCTGCCTGGAAACGGTCACCTTCTTCCTGAATCACGAAATTAGGAGGAGCAATATTCAGTGGAAACACTACACCACTATAGTCCGGATAAATCCGGGGAGCCTTTCCCGACATCCGGTCCACTTCCTGCCAGGTATATCCACATCCGGACAGGACAACTCCACATATTAATATCCAAAGACAAAGTGCAGCATTAACGCGCAATGATTTTATTCCCATAAGGACTGACAAAGTTTAAATAATACCAATATGAATTCCCGAACTCCAGTCTCAGCTTCCGCATATCCTTCTGCTGATAAAGCTGATAATAATGTTTAAAACGTTCCTCTGTCTCCGGACTGACCGAATAACCGGTCTTCGAAAATTCTTCTTCACCGACTCCTGAACGGTACATGAACAAAGCTTCTTCAAACAGTCTCGGCATCCGGGGATAATCAAAATGACGCATATACTTCAGATTATCCACAAAGCGTACCACCTGATTACTCAGCAACAAGTCACACATCAGATACTCAAAAGCCATCCGGTTGGTCGAGTCCTTCTCACAAAGATACTGCAGCTCCGGACCGATATTGAGGACATTGGCAAAGCGGGCCGGTGATTCTTTCACATCAGCCAGCGGTGCCCGCAGACCAGGAGCCTTTCCGGTATACAAAGCAGCTTCCAGTTGTTCAGCTTCTTTCCGATAGAAAAGCGACTGCTTGAGCAGGTTGATGAAGCGGCGCGCCACTTCCGGACGTTTGTTGACCACATTGTATCTGGCCAGATTCAGCAAATGAGGAGCAGTTTCTCCCCAAACCACCATCGCTTCGAATTCCCAACGCTGTGCTTCATTGATGTATCCAAGATCCTCATACAGGAAATGCCCGTATTCACTTTCCCGACTGTCACTGTTCCAGGGGAAATAAAGAGCCTTTACTCCCATGTTCAGGGGATAGTCCAGCAGATGATCCAGCAATTGTCCCGTATGATAAAGAGCCATGTTGCGAAAATAGAAAATAAGCTGGTTATTCGCCTGACGTTTCAGATATTTTTCTGTCTGCATCAGCACATCATCCCAATTTCGTTCCTTGACAGCCTGTTCCGCTTTCAGCATCCGATACTCCCGGATATCATACTTCTGAAGGAATTTGTAGAAAGTACCACCTCCGTACACCAGCAGAACAATGACAGTTACCGCCCAGTACACTGCCGGTTTCAAGCTAATATCCGGAATCAGCCGGTGCAGCTTTCTTAACCAGGGAGACAACAGCCAGCAAAATACAGCCACGACCAACAGACTTACCCAGACTGAAACTACCGGTACCAATGACGCATCTGCCGACACAGTCTGAAGAAACAAATATAAGGAAGGAAGCAAAGCCAGCTGGAGCAAATCTCTTTTCCCCGTTATCCGATAAATAATGAAACGGACCAGCAAATAAACAGAGGACAAGATACCTGCCATCAGACAGCTTCCCAACAAAGGCAAGTGGAAAAACTGAATCAGAAAATCCGTCAGCCAGCTCATCCATCCTTCCGTATGAAGGCTATGCGTGAAATACGCTGTTGAAAACAGAAACAGATGATGTTGTTCCTGATAAAATATAATATGCGACAGGACATCCTGGTAACAAGCCGCATAAATAATAAAGAGAACTATAAACAGAATATAATGTAGTTGTTTCCGCATTTCGTTCTATAAGAAGTTAAACCAATATAAACAATACCGCAAACCTGACTGAAAAAACATGCGGATAGCAGTACTACCCTATTTAGGAAAGTCCACTATCCGCACGGTCTATACTATCATGTAACGATCAGAATCAATAACCCGGATTCTGTTCCAGTTTCGGATTCAAATCGATTTCAGGCTGAGGAATCGGCAACAAATAGTTGTGATCTTCATAGTGACTTCCAGTCAGTTTAAGCGGTTCACCTACATAAAGGATACATTTCTTTCCATTATCACCTTTCGGCGCATTCGGATCATCAACCAAAGTATATCTCAAACCTTCGAACGGTGCGTTCAATACATCCTTGGCAATACCCCAGCGACGGATATCCCACTGACGTTTTCCACCTTCCAGTGCAAATTCTACACGCCATTCATTCCAGATACGTTTACGCAGATCGTCCTGAGTACCGCAATAAGTCGGTTTAGTCGGATCGGTATTCTGCAGGTCAGGCATACCTACACGACGACGAACCTGATTGACTGCATCGAATGCAGAAGGATCCAGCGGAGACAATTCATTCTTGGCTTCAGCATAAGTCAACAGTACTTCGGCGTAACGGATAACGACCCAGTCTTTACCCATATCCCATCCGGTTGACTGCGGATCGATAGACGGATCCAGCCATTTCTGCTGGTAGTAACCGGTAGCTGTTGCATCACCGTGCTGACCGATACCTGTTTTACCACTTGAGCTCAACGGAGCCACCTTAATAGTTACGTCATACATTGTTTCACCGTCATGCAGAACGTTTACTTCCAGACGCGGGTCACGGTTAGCAAACGGATTTGTCGGATCATAAACAGAAGCCTCGCTTGTAATAGGAGCACCATTGATATCTTCAAATGCATCTACCAGGCTCTGAGTCGGGTTCAAACCACCCCATCCCAGTGTCGGGAAGCATTCCCAACCGATCAGATAGTGTGTTCTGGTAGGAGCATTGAACTGTACAGACAGAATAAATTCATCACATCCGTCAGCCACTTCCCAGAACAATTCTTTGTAACGGCCTGTATTGTCCTTGTCATACAATTCATACTGACCCAGATCCATTACATTCTTGGCTTCAGTCATGGCAGTTTCCCAGTTGTTGTAGTACAAAGCTGCTCTGGCTTTCATAGCCATGGCTGCACCTTTAGTGATACGTCCGGAATTTGTTTCATCCCACTGAACCGGAAGATTTGCAATAGCTATATCAAAGTCTTCCATCACCTTGGCATATACCTCGTCCTTCGGAGTACGGGTAATGTTTTCCACATCAGTCAGTTCCAGCGGCTTGTCGATATAAGGAACTGCACCAAAGCTACGGATCAAGGTGAAGTAAGTATAAGCACGGAAGAAACGAGCCTGTCCTTCCAGTTTCTTATAGGCATCTTCGCTCAAATCCATTTCCTGAATCTTTTCCAGAATCAGGTTTGCCTGACGGATATAACCATATTCTCCGCTCCATCCGTAGTCAGACGGGTCATAAACACCCTTAGACTGGTTACCGGCCGCCCATTTGATACCATGAACGGCATCGTCAGAGTTAATAGCGTCATCCGTATCCCAGGTCGGGAGGACATTGTAAAGATTAGAGACCGCCATTTCTGCATCCTTTTCGGTTTTCCAGAAACTTTCATCTGAAAGTTCTTCCAAAGGACAGCGATCCAAGAAGTCACTACATGATGAGAAACTTCCCATCAGCAGGGCTGCTGCTATAATAGATAAATATTTTTTCATAAACTGTATTATATGTTTTTATAGGTTAGAATGAAAGTCTTACTCCGACAGAAATTTTCTTTACGTTACCGTATGACCAACCACGTTCATTAGCTTCTTCCGGATCGATACCTCCATCCAAGCCTGTGATGGTAAACAAGTTTTCACCAGAAAGGAATACCTTCGCATTAGCAACACCCAGTTTAGTCATCCATGCCTTCGGCATAGTATAACCCAAAGTCAGGTTTTTCAGACGAACGTAAGAAGCATCCTGCAACCAGAATGAAGAAGTAGTAAAGTTTGTCTGGTCTGTTCTGGTAATACGCGGATAAGTTGCATCGTGATTTTCCGGAGTCCAGCGATCCAAATGTCTCTTCAAGGCTGTTGCACCATTATAGAATGCATAAGCAGCTTCTGCAGTAAAGTAACCATCCACGTCAAAGGCTCCCTGGAACAAACCGCTCAGGTCAAAGTTCTTATAGCGAACACTGAAGCTCAAACCGCCTGTCCAGCTCGGGAAATTCTTACCGATGATCTGACGGTCACCATCCAATGTGATTTTACCGTCACCGTTCAAATCCTTATACTTGATATCTCCCAGTTTTTCTGTTCCCAGACGTTTCGGACAGTTCTTCAGATCATCTTCCGTATTGAAGAATCCGTCAGCAACCAGTCCATAATAAGAACCGATAGGATAGCCTTCCAGATTCCAAATTTTAGCATCTGTAGTCGGACCTTCAGTTCCGCTCATATTGGTAATCTCATTCTTCACATAGCTTACATTCAGAGCAATGTTGTAGCTCCAGTCCTTACCGATATTCTTGTTGTGGAACAAATTCAAATCAAAACCGGTATTTTCCACATTACCGGCATTCTGTGCAGGAGCGCTCATACCGATGACTCCCTGAATCGGCAAATATAGCAACATGTCATTGGTTTTCTTCTTGTACACAGCCAGTTCAAAGCCCAGCATGTTGTTCAGGAAACCACCCTCCAACGCAACTTCATAGTTGGTTACGGTTGCCCACTGCAAGTTATAGTTTACATAACGGCTTTCATAAGCTGTTGAATACAATGTATTGCCAAACATGTAGCTACCGTATGCATAAGTCGGAACAGCCGGATAGATATCATTCGCATCCAACTCTTCGTTACCGGTCTTACCCCAGCCCAGACGCAACTTCAGGTTGCTCAGCCAGTCAATGTTATCCTTCACGAAAGATTCTTCTGAGATACGCCATCCGGCAGAGAAAGCAGGGAATACACCCCAACGGTTATCTTTCGGGAAGCGGGAAGAAGCATCACTACGAAGATTAGCTTCGAACAGGTACTTACCCAAATAGTCATACTGGATACGACCAAAGTAAGACAGACGAGCCATTTCATAGCCACCATCCTTATTTTTCTGTGAAGATTCATCCAAAGTATTCAAAGATTCGCCCAGTTCATCATTACCTCCACCATTACGAGTAGCCTCTGTATATTTATAGATGTGCTCATAAGACTCAAATCCGGCCAGTGCACCAATGGTGTGCTTACCAAATGTCTTATTGTAGTTGATCAGGACCTGGCCTGTATAATAATTGTGGGTATAGTATTTATCATATCCTTCACGCAAACCAGAATCGAAAGAAGATACTTCATTTCCATAAGAGAAATGACGTTTGAATCCATCCTGATTGCTTGTATAATTACGAACAGAATAAACACCCTTCACGCTCAGTTCCGGCAAGATGTGGATTGTAGCGAAAGTGTTCAGGTTCAATTCCTGCTGAGTATTACGCTTGAATCCAGACTTGTTCTGGATTGCAACCGGATTATCCTTACCTGTGTAATTGAATGTACCGTCTTCATTGTAAACCGGATCTGTCGGATACTGACGGGATACTCCCTGGCATACAGAAACGAATCCAGACCATCCATCATTTGATACACCACGATAACCAGAAGCGTTCATACCTACTGTCAGGTATTTGTTGATATCAGAAGTCAGGTTCATACGGGCATTGAAGCGAGAATAGTCAATTTCATCCGTCAAACCGTTCTGCTTGGTATATCCCAGAGATCCGTTGTAAGTTGTCTTTTCAGAACCACCGCTGATAGATACATTGTGCATCTGTTCGAAAGCATTTTTCTTGAATGCTGCATCATACCAGTCTGTACTGGGCAGGGCACCGGTACGATACTGTTCGTCAGTGAAAGACAACGGAGCATTAGGGTTCTCATTGTAAGTAGCCTCATTATATAAGGTTGCAAATTCGTAAGCATTTACATATTCACGCTTGGCAACCGGAGAAGCCCATGAGAAAGTACCTGAATAATTAATGCGTGTCTTATCACCCTTCTTACCCTGTTTCGTAGTGATCAGGATGACACCATTCGCAGCCTGCACGCCATAGATTGCAGCCGAAGCAGCATCTTTCAATACGGTCAATGACTCGATATCAGCCGGGTCGATAGTATTCATGCTACCCGGAACACCGTCTACGATTACCAGCGGAGAAGCCGCATTAATAGAGTTCTTACCACGGATAGTGATCGAACTGGCCTGAGAACCCGGAGCACCAGAGGTCTGAATAGCGGTTACACCCGGCATCTGTCCTGCCAAGGCGGCAGATACGCTGGAAACCGGACGGGTATCCAGTACCTTAGAATCTACCGAAGCAACAGAACCTGTCAAGTTACTCTTCTTCTGAACACCATAACCGACAACCACTACTTCATCCAGCATTTCCGTATCTTCGTGAAGAACAACATTGTATTCACGAACACCGGCTTTCAGATTAATAGTCTGGGCCTTGTAACCAACATAACTAATATCCACTGCATTTCCGGAAAGGGTTAAAGAGAAACGTCCGTCCAGGTCAGTAATGACACCGTTCATTGCATTTCCCTTTTCAATTACAGAAGCTCCGATGATCGGTTCACCAGCTTCATCCTTTACTATACCACTAATGGTAACCTTTTGTTGATTTACTGTAGCTACAGCATCAGCATGCGGAGCTTCAGTCTCTGCCAGAGCGGGAATAGGAGCTGCAATCAGTCCTAAAGCCAGCACAAATGGCAGATGTGCTTTTCTTTCATGTAGATAATTTTTCTTCATAATATATTAATAAAGTAGTCTCTTCCTGCGGTAGATCTCAACATACGAAGTGTTTTCAATAGTAGAAGTCCCGTAAGAACTTTATTTCACATTTACGCCGCAAATATACAACAATTTATGTCACTTTTGCAAAAATTACAAGAAATTTTTCAAATTGATGAAAAAAAATGATAGAAAATAAAAGTTTTAGACAAACTTCAATAAGATAGTCTATATTTCCGATAAAATTATCCATCTGGCACTATAAAAACCGTCTGCCAATATAATAGGGCCAGATATCAGAATGAAACAACACTTCTTCAGTTAAAAAGTAAGTAAACAGAGCCCTGTAAAACAAAACATATTTTTTCAAAGGCTTTGAGTTTATATATGAATTTTATATTTTTGCACAAACTAATCGAAACCAATGGAAACACAACTACAAATATCAGTATGTATTCCTATGTATAACTCATCCCCTTACCTTAGAGAATGCATAGATAGTGTATTAAACCAAACATACGAAAATTTCGAACTTTTAATTGTAGATGACGGTTCAAGTGACAATAGTACTGATATTATCAAATCATATCAAGATTCACGCATCCGTTTATTCAAGAACAAACACAATTTTATTGAATCACTTAACCTATTATTAATGCGAATCAGCAGTTGGCTTTCTGATTCAAAAATTAAAAATTAACAAATGTAAG
>OQVH01001295.1_pt1 | contig 16245 bp, 16 predicted proteins | sample 1691641 | NCBI WGS metagenome assembly OQVH01 (sample SAMN03418286, study PRJEB22391) | human gut metagenome | biome: human-gut; feature: organic feature; material: feces | host: Homo sapiens | place: Italy | collected 2013-04
CATGAAAAAGAAAAGAAGTCGGCACTGGAAGTAGCAATGACCGTACTGCACGCCGGAGGTAAGTTCGACAAAGGTTCGTACAAGGTTTCCGGAGGTTTGCACGGTGTAGGTATGTCTTGCGTAAATGCACTGTCAACACACATGACTACACAGGTATTCCGTGATGGTAAAATCTATCAGCAGGAATATGAAATTGGTAAGCCGCTTTATTCTGTAAAAGAAGTAGGGGTATCGGATATTACAGGAACCCGCCAACAATTCTGGCCGGATGATACCATCTTTACCGAAACAGTATATGATTATAAAATCCTGGCTGCCCGTTTGCGCGAATTGGCATACCTGAACGCGGGTCTGCGTATCTCTCTGACCGACCGCCGGGTAGTGAATGAAGAAGACGGCAGTTTCAAGAGCGAAGTGTTCTATTCAGAAGAAGGTCTGAGAGAATTCGTACGCTTTATCGAGTCCTCACGTGAGCACTTGATTAACGATGTCATCTATCTGAACTCCGAAAAGCAGGGAATTCCTATTGAAATCGCAATCATGTACAATACAGGATTCTCTGAAAATGTACATTCTTACGTCAATAATATCAATACAATCGAAGGAGGTACGCACCTTGCAGGTTTCCGTCGTGCACTGACTCGTACACTGAAGAAATATGCCGAAGACAGCAAGATGCTGGAAAAGGTAAAAGTTGAAATCTCGGGAGACGACTTCCGTGAAGGTTTGACTGCCGTTATTTCTGTAAAAGTAGCTGAACCACAGTTTGAAGGACAGACTAAAACGAAGTTGGGTAACAACGAAGTGATGGGTGCTGTAGACCAGGCTGTCGGCGAAGTACTGGCTTATTATCTGGAAGAACATCCGAAAGAAGCAAAAACGATTGTAGACAAGGTAATTTTGGCTGCTACCGCACGCCACGCAGCAAGAAAAGCCCGCGAAATGGTACAGCGCAAATCTCCGATGTCCGGAGGTGGACTGCCAGGTAAGTTGGCCGATTGTTCGGATAAGGACCCTTCAAAATGTGAATTATTCCTCGTCGAGGGAGATTCGGCAGGTGGTACTGCCAAGCAGGGACGTAACCGTATGTTCCAGGCTATCCTCCCATTACGCGGTAAGATTCTGAATGTGGAAAAAGCCATGTATCACAAGGCTTTGGAAAGTGATGAAATCCGCAATATCTACACAGCTCTCGGTGTAACTATCGGAACTGACGAAGACAGCAAGGAAGCCAACATACAGAAGCTGCGCTATCATAAGATTATCATCATGACCGATGCCGACGTCGATGGTTCTCACATCGACACACTGATCATGACACTGTTCTACCGCTACATGCCTGAAGTAATTCAGGGTGGTCACTTGTATATCGCTACTCCTCCGTTGTACAAATGCAGCAAGGGTAAAATCAGCGAATATTGCTATACAGACGAAGCCCGTCAGGCTTTCATCCAGAAATATGGCGAAGGAAACGAACAAGGCATCCACACCCAGCGTTACAAAGGTTTGGGTGAAATGAATCCGGAACAGCTGTGGGAAACTACCATGAATCCGGAGACCCGTATCCTGAAACAGGTAAATATTGAAAACGCGGCCGAAGCCGACTATATATTCTCCATGCTAATGGGCGACGATGTAGGTCCACGCCGTGAATTTATCGAGAAAAATGCGACGTATGCAAATATCGACGCATAATCTCATTTTTTAATTCATTATTATTAAATCCATCCTCACATCTTACACGAGGAAACCTCCGGAGCCGAAAGGACATCCGGAGGTTTTTTATTTGCATGAATCCATGAGATTCATTATTTTTGGACAAAACTATGAGCCACAACTAATACATAAGATATGAAAATTACTTTTCGCATACAATACCGTACAGTCTGGGGAGAAAGCCTGTGCGTGCTTCTCAGCCAGAATCACATACAACATACCGTAGAAATGACTACCCGCAACGGAGAAGAATGGACCGGAAAGGCAGAATTCGACTTTCATCCTTCCGAACCTATCTGCTACCGTTATGCCGTAAGCCGTCAAGGCACCCTTGTACGCCAGGAATTTGGTGCCATTCCCCATTCTTTCTATCCGGGCAACCTGCAACAGCAGCACTACCTCATAGAAGACTGCTGGAGAGATCTGCCACAAGATGCCTACCGCTATACATCGGCTTTCAACAATACATATACGCTGGAACAGCCTTCCCGCTTGTCTGACAATACCGGCAGGTGCATCACCTTCCGCGCACTTTGCCCCTGGCGTACAAGGGTGCCTTTGCCCCGGCCTGAGTACCCACGGACAGCGTCTGGGCCTCATCGGGAGCTGTGCGGCACTAGGTAGTTGGGAGTACTGCCGCCCGCTGCGAATGAAGGAAGTACAACCCAACGTATGGCACCTGACACTGGATGCCTCCTCATTGGAATATCCTTTTGAGTATAAGTTCGTGGCCATCCATGAAGAAACCGGAGCCGTAGAGAAATGGGAAACCCGCCCCAACCGGATATTCCCTCTGCAACCGTTGCAACGCGGAGAAACCTACCTGCCCATGGAAACGGAAGTGTTCTTTGACGATGCTCCGCAACGAATAGCCGGCTGCGCCATTCCCGTATTCTCCCTTCGCTCGGAAGGCAGTTGCGGCGTAGGCGACTTCGGCGACCTGAAGCTACTGGCCGACTGGGCAGATGAGACCGGACAGAAAGCGATTCAGATTCTTCCCATCAACGATACGACCATGAGCGGTACGTGGACTGACTCTTATCCTTATAACAGCATCTCCATCTACGCTTTTCACCCGATGTACATCGACCTTCGCCAGCTCCCAGCCCTGAAGGACAAGAAAGCCGCAGAAGCGTTCGAAAAAGCACGCATCGAAGTGAATTCTCTCCCCATGATGGATTATGAGAAGGCCAACAAGCTGAAGATGGACTACCTGAGAAAAGTATACCAGACGGAAGGAAAAAAAGTACTTGCCTCGGAAGATTTCCTGAACTTCTTCCAGCATAATGAGGAATGGCTTCAGCCTTATGCGGCTTTCTGCTACCTGCGCGACTCGTATGGCACACCGGACTTCAATCGCTGGCCGAAATATTCTACTTACGATGCCGATGAAATAGCCAGACTGTGTACGCCCGGAAACAAAGCCTATACCAAAATCGCCTTCTACTATTACCTGCAATACCAGTTGCACGTGCAGCTGCTCGCCGTAAGTACGTATGCCAGAGCAAAAGGCATTCTGCTGAAAGGCGACATTCCCATCGGTATCAGCCGTTCCAGCGTAGAAGCCTGGGTAGAACCCCATTATTTCCACCTCAACGGTCAGGCAGGTGCCCCTCCCGATGCGTTCTCCGTCAACGGACAAAACTGGGGATTCCCAACCTATAACTGGGAAGTAATGGAAAAAGACAATTACCGCTGGTGGCGCCGCCGTTTCTCCAAGATGGCAGAATACTTTACGGCCTACCGCATCGACCATATCTTAGGCTTTTTCCGCATCTGGGAAATTCCCGACCATTCGGTACACGGTCTGCTCGGACAGTTCTCCCCTTCCCTTCCCCTGAGCATGGATGAAATCAGAAGCTTTGGTCTGAATCTGGACCGGGACTTCATGACACAGCCGTTTATCAACGACAAGGTGCTGGAAGAAGTCTTCGGCGCACAAAGTGAGTACGTACGGCAACATTTTATCACGCCCAACGGAAAAGGAGGCTACGCATTACTGCCGGAGTTTGATACCCAGCGAAAAGTGGAAGCTTATTTCAATGGAAAAGAAGACGAGGATAGCCTGAAACTGAAAGAAGGACTTTATTCCCTGATCAGCAACGTGCTGTTCGTCACAGACCACCACGACACCGAGAAGCTCCATCCCAGAATTGCCGTACAGAATGATTCCGTATTCCAGCAGCTGAACTGGAAGCAACAGGGAGCCTTCAACCACCTGTACAATCATTACTACTACCAGCGCCACAACGAATTCTGGTATCAGGAAGCCATGAAAAAGCTTCCGGTACTCACCCAGTCCACTCCGATGTTAGTATGCGGAGAAGATTTAGGTATGGTTCCGGAGTGTGTGCCCTGGGTAATGAGACAGTTGCAGATACTCTCGCTCGAAATCCAACGCATGCCCAAACAAATGTACGAAGACTTCGGACACCCTGAAAACTATCCGTTCCTGTCGGTATGCACCATCGGTACGCACGACATGTCCACTTTCCGCGGATGGTGGGAAGAAGACCCAGCCCTCACGGAGCGCTTCTACCATCAGGAAATGCACCATCAGGGAGAGATTCCCGTACATGCTCCCGGATGGCTCTGTAAGGACATCGTATTCCATCACCTAAAAAGCCCTTCACTGCTCTGCATTTTGGCATGGCAGGACTGGATGAGCATCAACGAACAGTTACGCAATCCGGATATAGAAGGAGAGCGCATTAACATACCGGCCCATCCACGGCATTACTGGCGATGGAGAATGCACCTCACACTGGAGCAACTTCTGAAAGAAAAGGAACTGAACCAGACAATCCGTGAATTGATTGAAGACAGCAACCGTAGATAGAAATATACAATGAGGGCCTGAAATTCCAACAACTTCAGGCCCTCTTATTTTTTCTTATCGGAAGTTTACTTCTTTCCCAATAAAAATTCGTCAATGGTCTTTCTCAAAGCCTCTTCAGGCAAAGCCCCTTGTGCCACCTGAGGAGTTCCCTTTGCCGGAATGAACAGAAGGGTCGGGATACTGCGTATACCAAAAGCAGCCGACAACTCAGGTTCCTTATCTGTATCAATCTTATAGACCACAATCTTTCCTTTATATTCCGCAGCCAGTTTCTCCAGTACCGGGGCGATAGCCTTACATGGACCACACCAAGTGGCATAGAAATCCACAATAGCCGGTTTATCACCTTCGTATTTCCATTCTTTCGGATTCTTCTCATAATTATATACCTTGGTCAGGAAATCGGCTTTAGTCAGATGAGTAACATTAGCTTGTACGGCTGCACTCTCCTGTGCTTCCGCCTTAGTTTCTTTACCAGCATTATTTCCACAAGCCGGAGTCAGCATGGCAGCAGCCAGCACCATCGACAGCAATCTTTTCATAATTCACAAAATAACGGGTTATCAATTCTTTTCTTTGTGTACAAAAATAGTGCATTTTGTAATAAGAACAAATTTTGAATCAAACAAGTTGAGAAAAACGTGGGTTTATAACTTTTATTGAGAAAGTCCGATGGAATACTATAAAACATCAGTGGAATAAACAAATATACTTTGTTCATCCCGCTGAGATTTAATCTTTTAATCTGCCCTGACAGCTATTAATACTCTTCCTCGTTGAAGAAGAAATCTTCTTTACTCGGATAATCAGGCCAGATATCTTCTATACTTTCATAAATTTCTCCTTCGTCTTCCATTTCCTGCAAGTTTTCAATTACTTCCAGTGGAGCACCTGAACGCATTGCATAGTCAATTAACTCGTCTTTAGTTGCTGGCCAAGGAGCATCTTCCAGCTTTGAGGCCAATTCCAATGTCCAATACATAGTATATAATTTTAAACAGTTTTACTTCTTTATATTGATTCGCAAAAATATAACAAATTCCTTCACTCGCAACGCTTATCCCAATAAATTTCGCTTTCGTCTGTTAAATTGTTTAACCGACGTGACAAAACGAACAGATAATCAGACAATCGGTTCACAAAACACTTTGCCTGCTCCTCTAATTCATAAGAAAGACTTTCCTCCAAGGCCTGAATCCGACGTTCCGCCCGACGACAGACCGTACGACAGACATGACAAACAGAAGCCGGATAACTCCCTCCCGGAAGGATAAAACCTGCAAGCGACGGTAAAGAAGCGTTTATCTCATCGATAGCCTGTTCCAGACGCTGCACATTCTCTACTGAGATATGACTCTCTACCGGGAAAGTAGTCTTTTCCAAGTCGGTAGCCAGATAAGAACCCAATGAAAACAGTTTATGCTGCACAAAGCGCAACAACTCTTCATGCTCTGCATCCTTCATCACCGAAATTAACAACCCAATAAAAGAATTCAGTTCGTCTATGGTTCCGTATGCATCCAGACGTATATCTGCTTTTGAAACACGTACTCCTCCTACCAGCGAGGTGGTACCTTTATCACCTGTCTTGGTATAAATCTTGGTCATTTTCATATATTTAAGGTCTTAAAGTCAAAGAAAGTTCACGATACGATACTCCTTTACACGCTCTTTATCAAAAAATACCAGTCCGACATCGTAAAGGTCGAATGTGATTCCCGTACGAGGATCTGCTATAACTTCTTTCCACCACCTTTTCTTCTCTGGAGTAGCATAGGGATTACCGATGATGAAACAGGTATGTTTACCGGCCAGTGGAACCAGTCGTTCAAACATCTCCTTATACGCTGGAGTATGGGCGATATGTACCACTTCCGGCTTTACACCCTCCTTGAGCAACCTATCCATATCCGCCTCACAGTTTCCGGTCAGATAATCAATAGAAGATTTTCCGGAAAGAATCCGTTTCACTGCATCTTCCGATTGTTCTGAGAACGTATAGACCTGCATGCCTGTGTTGGCTTCAGCCATATAACGGGTACTTATTCCGCTGCCAGTTCCCACTTCCCACACTACAGAAGGCCGGAGGTGATTAATCAGACGAAATAAGAACTTATCGACCTTTTCCCGATAATGAGGCAAAAAAGCCACCACACGTCTCAGATGATGCAATGGCGCATAGGCATAGAATGGTAAACGTTCGTAAATGACAAACGTAATAAAAAAGAAATCGGAAGGAGAATGTACTCCGTATCCGCAACGATGCCGGAAACGACGACACCAGTTCCACCCTCTTAATATAAAATCCCCCATTTTTCGGACGCTAATATTGGTTGATAACGGGGGACAAAGATAAAATTTATAGTGGAAAAACAAAAAGGATAGTGTAATTATGATACAAAATATCCTGAATGGATGCAGAAATCATTCCGCTTCCATCCAGGATCAGTATTTCATGAAAAACGTGGTTTATTTACGTTGTCCCAGTTTGTCATCCAAATACAAAATACCAGCTGCGTCGCCACATTTTCTAAGTTTCTCTACAATGTTCTGTGCTGTAGCTTCTTCTTCCACCTGTTCACGAACATATCCCCACAAGAAATCCTGTGAAGCTTTGTCTTTTACTTCAGAAGCAACATTTACCAACTCGTCAATCAAGCTGGATACATGACATTCGTGCTTGTAAACATGTTCAAATACTTCCTGTACGCTGCCCCATCCTTGTGGAACGACATCAATTTTATCCACTTTAGCTGCACCACCGCGTTTAACCAAATAATCAGCTAAATCATAAGCATGCTGCAATTCTTCTTGTGACTGTTTACGCATCCATGAAGCAAAACCGTCGAAACCTTCTTTCTGCAAGTAGAAAGACATAGACAAATACAAGTTAGAAGACCACATTTCCGCAGTAATCTGCTCGTTGATGGCATTTTGCAATTTTTCTGAAATCATAGTTCTATGTGTTTAAGTAAGTAATTCAATATCTATGAAGTAAACCACAAAAAAGATGCCAGATAAGTTCCTGCCACATTTTTTCCAGCGAACTGACAGGATGTCACCAAAGCAAGTCTATCTACGAAAGCATGCGAGCTTTTCCCCAGAAGAAACGGGAGAAATTCAGCTTATCCATAATCCAGGCTATCGCAAACGAACCAATTACACAGAAGCATAAGGACACACATAAAAAGAGCATCCCGGTAGGTTCAAAAGCCAATACAGGCACCAAAGGCTTCACTGCCATTGTAAATACCGGAGAAAATACTAACAGCACAAAGGTATGAGAGCCTATGTAGCCCAATCCTTTTTTCAGATAATCGGGTAAATAGCGATATACTGCCAACAGAAAACTAATCATCAGATAAGTCAGAGCAGCTCCGGAAAGAGTTGATTTATTCAGATTTGTCTCATCAGCAGCCAGCCATATTACAGGCAGCAAAGCCCAGAATGAAGCTGAAAAGAAAGTACGGAAGTCAAATGAGCTCCGTCTTAAAGCTACTCCAGCCGTAAAGTAAAGCGCATTTATCAAAGAAAGTATTCCACAAGCTGACAATACGGCATAGCATAAAGCCAATATAATTAAGACGGAAACAGTATTGCTCCACTTTCCAGCCAATTTGTCCACCAACAAATAAACAAGCCCACACAACATCAACGTATGAAGATACCAATAGGGCCCCAAAGGATGCAAGAACAATTTATCCAGCCATAGAGAAACACTTAAATGCTCCACTGATTCACGAACCGGAAGTATAGCAGACATGACGACATAGCCTGTTTCCATCACGGCGTATGGAATAAAAATCCACCACATTGTACGCAGAAACGGACGTATTCCTTTGGCTATATTCATGACATAACCGGAAATAATCAAAAAAGCAGGCATGTGGAAAGTATAAACCAAGGATTTGGCGTATGGATATTTGTCACCGATATATACCAGATGAAACACAATCATCAATAAAATAAAGATGGATTTCAAGTAATCGAGCTCTGCAATACGATTTTTCATGGAGCATAAGAATTGATTGGTAATAAAAAAAGGTTGACTTAATCAAGTCAACCTCTCTGTACCCAGACCCGGGGTCGAACCGGGATGGATGTTACTCCACTGGTGTTTGAGACCAGCGCGTCTACCGATTCCGCCATCTGGGCATTTGTTTTTCGTTTGCGTGTGCAAAGGTAAACACAATTTTCTGAATACACAAGAAAAAATGCTGATTTTTATCAAAAAATCTCTTGTTGTCCTTATATAACACAAGTAGCAACAAGAGATTATATAGTTTCACCGTTTATTTCTGACGAATAAAGATGTTTATCGGAGTTCCCGAAAGTTTCCAGCGTTCACGAATCTTATTTTCAAGGAAACGACGGTAAGGCTCTTTCACGTATTGCGGCAAGTTGGCAAAGAACACAAATGAAGGAACCTGTGTATTCGGCAACTGAGTGATATACTTAATCTTGATATACTTTCCTTTATTTGAAGGTGGCGGATAAGCCTCAATCAGCGGCAGAAGTTCCTCGTTCAGACGAGCAGTCGGGATTCTTGTCGTACGTGCCTGGTAAACTTCCTTCGCCAGTTCAAGCACTTTCAGAATACGTTGTTTTGTCAATGCTGATGTAAAGACAATCGGAAAGTCTGTAAAAGGAGCCAGACGATCACGAATCGCATCTTCATATCCTTTCATTACCTTAGCCGTTTTATCCTCAATCAAGTCCCATTTGTTGACAACGACCACAAGTCCTTTCTGATTTCGCTGTACCAAAGAGAAGATGTTCAAATCCTGACCTTCGATACCACGTGTAGCATCCAGCATCAGAATACATACATCCGAATTTTCGATTGAGCGGATGGAGCGGATTACAGAATAATACTCCAGGTCTTCGCTCACTTTATTCTTTTTACGGATACCGGCTGTATCGACCAGATAGAAATCAAAACCAAACTTATTGTAACGGGTATAGATAGAATCACGCGTAGTACCCGCAATTTCTGTCACAATATTACGGTCTTCTCCAATAAAGGCATTGATAATAGACGATTTTCCGGCATTCGGACGTCCTACCACGGCAAAGCGAGGTATATCATCATCCAAAATTTCAGGAGTTTCCTTCTTGAACTTACTCAATACCAAATCCAGCAAGTCACCTGTACCACTTCCACTCAAAGCAGAGACACAGTAAGGATCACCCAAGCCTAAGGAATAAAACTCAGCCGCATTATACTGCAGGTCATTATTATCCGTTTTATTTGCAACTAAAAGTACAGGAGTCTTGGAACGGCGCAAGATTTCGGCTACTTCCATATCCAAATCGGTAACTCCATTCATTACGTCTACCACAAACAGAATGACATCGGCTTCATCAATTGCCAGCATTACCTGTTTGCGAATTTCCTCCTCGAATACATCATCCGAATTGACTACCCATCCTCCGGTATCTACTACTGAGAATTCCTTTCCCAGCCATTCCGACTTACCATACTGTCGGTCGCGGGTTGTACCGGCCTGTTCATTTACAATCGCCTGACGACTCTTGGTCAGACGGTTAAACAGTGTCGACTTTCCCACATTGGGACGTCCCACAATCGCAACTAAATTTCCCATAATTATCTTCATTTACGGCTTCGCAGCCGATATTAATCCAATTGATAACCAAAATTTTTCAACTCCTTGTCAGAGCTTCTCCAGTCCTTATCCACCTTGACGAATGTCTCCAGGTAAATGGACTTACGGAAGAAGTGCTCCAACGTCTTACGTGCTTCAGTAGCCACTTTTTTCAAGGCTTTTCCCTGACGACCGATAATAATACCTTTCTGAGAATCGCGTTCCACATAAATTACCGCATTGATATGGATGCTTTTCTCGTCTTCCTTGAACTGTTCTACTACGACCTCTACTGAATAAGGAATCTCCTTGTCATAATACAACAAGATTTTTTCACGAATAATCTCTGTCACAAAGAAACGGGCAGGCTTATCCGTCCATTGGTCCTTTCCAAAATAAGGAGGAGAATCCGGCAACAGCTCCTTAATGCGCTTCATCACCACATCCACATTGAATTTGGCCATTGCAGAGATAGGAATAATTTCCGCTTCCGGCAGCATTTCGTGCCATTCATCCACCAATTTCACCAAATCCTCCTGATTGGTCAGGTCAATCTTGTTAATCAGCAACAAAACCGGCACCTTCAAGTTGCGCACCTTTTCCATAAACTCCGCATTCTTGTCCGGTTTTTCCACCGTATCAGTGACATACAGCAACACATCTGCATCCACCAATGCCGATTCCGAGAAGTTGAGCATAGACTCCTGAAGCTTATAATTAGGCTTCAACACTCCCGGAGTATCAGAGAAGACAATCTGCATATCCTCCGTATTAAGAATACCCATAATACGATGGCGAGTTGTCTGAGCCTTGAAAGTTGCGATGGAGATACGTTCCCCCACCAGCAAGTTCATCAAAGTAGATTTTCCGACATTCGGATTACCTACAATATTCACAAATCCGGCTTTGTGCATAAGTAAATATTAGTTCACAGACAAAAAAACGCATCGATTGGGATGCGTTTTTTGTCTGTAGTGTTAATTCTTTCTTTATTTATTTCCGTCATAACCCCACTTCACATAGCAGGCACCCCAGGTAAATCCTGCACCAAACGCAGTGAAGATGATATTATCGCCCTTCTTCAGTTGCTTTTCATAATCCCATAAGCAAAGTGGCAAAGTTCCGGCACTGGTATTACCATAACGCTGGATATTAATCATCACCTTATCCAATGGAACTTCCAGACGAGAAGCAACCGCATCAATGATTCGCAGATTTGCCTGATGAGGTACAATCCAGTTGATGTTGTCCTTATTCAAGCCATTACGTTCTGCAATCTGAGCCGTTACGTCAGACATATTAGATACAGCATATTTGAATACCGTTCTACCTTCCTGATACAGATAATGCATCTTATTGTCAATTGTAAAATAAGAAGGAGGACAAACCGAACCACCTGCTTTCATGTGCAGGAACGGAAGTCCTTTGCCATCTGTACGCAAGATAGAATCCATGATACCATAGTCTTCTGTAGTAGCTTCTACCATGCAAGCCGCAGCACCGTCACCGAAAATCGGACATGTAGCGCGGTCTCCATAGTTCACCATTGAAGACATCTTATCTGCACCTACAATGATAATTTTTTTATGACGACCAGACTGAATCATGCTGGCAGCAGTTTCCATGGCATACAAGAATCCGCTACAAGCAGCCTGCAAGTCAAATGCATACGCATTCTTCAATCCCAGTTTGTCACAAAGAATAGAAGCAGTAGAAGGGAAATGATAGTCAGGAGTTGTAGTAGCTACAATCACGCAGTCAATAGAAGCCGGATCCGAGTCCGTTTTCTGCATCAACTGCTTGGCAGCCTTACGGGCCAAATATGAAGTTCCCAAACCTTCTTCGTTCAGGATACGTCTTTCTTTCACCCCGATACGAGTCATAATCCACTCATCGTTGGTGTCAACCATTCTCGACAATTCTTCGTTTGTCAGGACATAATCAGGTACATATCCACCGACTCCTGTAATTACAGCATTTATTTTTTCCATCATTTCTTAATTTCGTGGCTTATAAAAAAACAGCCGAAGAGCCGAAATGGCTCTCCGGCTTTAATTTCCCTGGAACATGCAAAGATGTTCTACAAAGCGTCAAGTTATTAAAGAGCAGCTTCTTTTTCGATAGCCAATTTACCTCTGTAATAACCACAAGCCCCACATACTGTGTGATAAACATGCCATTCGCCACAGTTCGGACAAATAGCTAAAGTAGGAGCAACTGCCTTGTCATGAGTTCTTCTCTTTGCAGTTCTCGTTTTTGATTGTCTTCTTTTAGGATGTGCCATTTTTCTAAACTTTTATTTAATTATTATCTAATATTTTCTTCAATTCGTTCCATCTCGGATCTATCTCACGTGCTTCTGAAGGCTCATCTGTCATTTCCTCCTCATCCAGAAAGTCATCCATTTCATCCTCCTCATCTGCAGAAGTACGCAAATGTTTGTTCAAAGCTCCCATCATACCTTTATTACATTTTCCGGGAGCATGCACATGCTTCATCGGTATGCTCAATGCGATAAACTCGTACATAAACCAAGCGACGTTAATATAACCGTCTTCTTCCGGCACAATCACCATATCGTCTTCGTCCGAGAATTCGAGTCCGAGTTTTACCTTCAATGTGTCATCCGTTTCTACCGGCAACTCCATGTCATCCAGGCAGCGGTCGCACGGCACAACTACGGAACCCTCAATATGGAAATTCAAGACATAAATGCCCATTGTTTTCTTCACATCCAACTGCACCTGCAGTTTTCCTTTTTGAATCTCCGGAGCATCAATATCCGCGAAGAACTGATTTGTCAGTGAAAACTCATAATGAGCCGAGTTTTCCTTCATGTTCTTCAATTCTATTTTATATGTAGCAAGTTTTCCCAAGTCGCAATACTATATAAATCGGGCGACAAAGATACAAATAATAATTCATTTTATCTAGTCTTTCTACTTTTTATTTATTAAAAATACTTGTTTCACTTCGAATCTGCCTTCTTAATACCTATTTTAATATACCCATATTTCCTAATCATTAAGACCAGAACGCTATTGCTTTCCTCTCCTTTATCTTTAAAGAAGTAACATTGCACCCTGATAGAGTAGAGTTTTAATATAATTAACCCTAATATCGTAAATAAATATAGTATTAATAGCACATTTAATTAGTAAATTAAGTAACTTTGCGGCACATATCAAAGAAATAAAACCTTATCTGTATGTTAACTCAAATAATTAATGCCCGTATTTTAACTCCACAAGGTTGGTTAAAAGACGGTTCTGTACTAATCAGAGACAACAAAATCCTGGAAGTAACCAATTGCGACCTGGCTATCGTCGGTGCGACACTTATTGATGCAAAAGGAATGTATATCGTGCCGGGAGGAGTCGAGATCCATGTACATGGTGGAGGTGGACGTGACTTCATGGAAGGATCTGAAGATGCGTTCCGCGCAGCTATCAAGGCTCACATGCAGCATGGTACCACAAGTATTTTCCCGACGCTTTCTTCGTCTACCATTCCTATGATTCGTGCGGCTGCTGAAACTACGGAAAAATTAATGAGTGAACCTGACAGTCCGGTACTCGGACTCCATTTGGAAGGACATTATTTCAACATGAAAATGGCAGGGGGACAGATGCCGGAAAATATCAAGAACCCTGATCCAGAAGAATACATTCCACTTTTGGAAGAAACTCACTGCATCAAGCGATGGGATGCTGCTCCCGAACTTCCGGGTGCTATGCAATTCGGTAAGTATATCACTTCAAAAGGTGTATTAGCCTCAGTAGGACATACACAAGCTGAGTTTGAAGACATCTATACAGGATTCTACGCCGGCTATACTCATGCCACACATTTCTATAATGCGATGCCGGGATTCCACAAACGTCGCGAATACAAGTACGAAGGAACTGTAGAAAGTATCTACCTAATGGACGACATGACCGTAGAAGTAGTAGCCGACGGTATCCATGTTCCTCCTACCATTCTTCGTCTGGTACACAAAATCAAAGGAGTGGAAAAGACAGCTCTGATTACTGACGCATTGGCATGTGCTGCCAGCGACAGCAAAGAAGCCTTCGACCCTCGCGTCATCATTGAAGATGGAGTTTGTAAACTGGCCGACCGTTCTGCACTGGCAGGTAGCATCGCCACTATGGACCGCCTGATTCGTACCATGGTACAAAAGGCTGAGATTCCATTGGAAGATGCGGTCAGAATGGCTTCAGAAACACCTGCCCGCATTATGGGTGTTCTCGACCGTAAAGGTACACTGGAAAGAGGAAAAGATGCAGACATCATCGCCCTCGACCGCGACCTGAACGTTCGTGCCGTATGGGCAATGGGAAAACTGGTGGAAGGTACCAACAAACTTTTTTAACGACTTAAATATTCGACAATTATGTTGACTCAAATCATAAATGGGCATATTCTTACCCCACAAGGATGGTTGAAAGACGGCTCTGTCCTCATTAGTGACGGAAAAATTCTGGAAGTAACTAACAGCGACCTGGCTGTTATCGGTGCAACGGTAATTGATGCCAAAGGCATGTATATCGTACCAGGATTCGTAAGCATGCACGCACACGGAGGTGCCGGACACGATTTTACAGAAGGTACTACCGAAGCTTTTCAGAAAGCTACACAAGCTCACCTGGTCCACGGAGCAACTTCTATCTTCCCCACACTAAGTTCTACCAGCTTTGATAATATCAAAAGCGCAGTAGCTACATGTGAAGAACTAATGAAAGCACCCGAAAGCATTATTCAGGGGCTTCATATTGAAGGTCCGTACCTCAATAAGAAAATGGCCGGAGCACAGTGGGAAGAGTTCCTGAAAGATCCAGATCCGGAAGAATACATTCCCCTGCTGGAAAGCACACAGTGCATCAAGCGCTGGGACATCAGCCCGGAGCTTCCTGGAGGACATGATTTTGCAAGATACACTCGTTCTAAAGGCATTCTGACTGCGGTCACTCACACTGAAGCCGAATATCCGGAAATCAAGGCCGCATTCGAAGCCGGATTCACTCACGCCGCACATTTCTACAATGCAATGCCGGGATTCCACAAACGCCGTGAATACAAATATGAGGGTACAGTAGAAAGTGTATACCTGACAGACGGAATGAGCGTAGAAGTGATTGCCGACGGTATCCATCTACCTGCTACTATTCTGAAATTGGTTTACAAGCTCAAAGGAGTAGAGCAAACCTGTCTGGTTACCGACGCTCTTAAATATGCAGCCAATGAGGGAGGAGTCATCGATGATCCCAAATATATTATAGAAAACGGAGTATGTAAATTAGCCGACCACTCTTCATTGGCAGGAAGTCTGGCAACCATGGATGTATTGATTCAAACCATGGTGAAAAAAGCCGCCATCCCATTGGCCGATGCTGTTCGCATGGCTTCCGAAACTCCTGCCAAGCTTATTGGCATCGAGTCACACAAAGGAACTCTCCAGAAGGGAAAAGACGCCGACATTGTTATTCTTGACAAAGACATCAATGTTCGCTGCGTATTCTCTCATGGAAAAATTGTGGAAGGCACCAATACAATGATTCACTAACCTAACCTAATTATATTATAGAAATCAATCAAGAATTCCCTGGACTGTGAAGTCCGGGGATTTTTTATCCTTATACTTTAGAAAAGTTGACACAATACAGCCTTCCATCTCCCCTCCATAGTGCCTTCTACATTCCACCAAACATGTCAGAAAGTCCTAGAAGGACAACAATCCTATGGCGAATAAATATATCTTCAGTATAATTCCCTTTTCAAGCTGTTTTTCGTGTGTTTTGAGTGCATCTGAAAGTTCCGGTGAAGAATGACTCTCCTTTCCGGAGAAAACGCCTCCAGGCGCATTTCTGAAGGCCGCCCGGGGTAAGGGTTAGGAAACAAAGGAAAGCAAGGGGAAAAAGGAAGGAAAGAAAGAATCCGGCAGCAAAAAGAAGAAGCGGCCTTCCGCGGAAAGTGCGGAAACGGACGCAGGCGCAGACGCACGGACAGTACGGATACAAAAAAGCCCTGAAGCGTTTCTGCCTCAGGGCTTCTGTTAAAACGGCGACTACCTACTCTCCCACT
>OQVH01001300.1_pt1 | contig 16220 bp, 12 predicted proteins | sample 1691641 | NCBI WGS metagenome assembly OQVH01 (sample SAMN03418286, study PRJEB22391) | human gut metagenome | biome: human-gut; feature: organic feature; material: feces | host: Homo sapiens | place: Italy | collected 2013-04
AACCGCGGGCAATGGTATAGCCGTTCTTTTCGGCTAGGTCGTACAGACTTTCTGATTTTCCCTTGTCTGTCGGGTCAAGGAAGTCGGAGCCGGCGTAGAAGTCAAAGCCAGCCTCATAAAGATCTTTTCCAATGTTATAGTAGCTGCTTCTGCTTCCTGCATGGGCATAAAAGGCTGCAGGTGTTGCATGGTCTACACTGACGCTGGTAGCTACTCCCACGCGGTAGCCTGCATTTTTGGCCCAGACAGCGATGCTGTTCACCGGTGTTTCCAGATCCTTCAGTACACCGATGGCACCATTTTTTGTCTTGTTGCCTGTGGCAAGGGCTGTTCCTGCAGCGGCAGAGTCAGTCACTCCGTTGGTGGCAGAAAAGGTTGTTGCGACAGTTGCATAAGGGAACTGGGTAAACAGGATGGGCGTAATGCCGATTTTTCCTTCCAGCTCTCCGCGGTACAGCTCTGTTCCCTGCACCTGATTCACTCCCATTCCGTCTCCGATAAAGTAGAAGACGTACTTGGCTTGTTGCGCGTATGCTCCGATGATGGAGAAAGCAACGGCGGCCAATAACAAGGTTATTTTTCTCATGATTTCAATTTGGTTTATGGTTTTCTGCACAAAAATAGGAAAAGAAATAGAATGTCTTTTCCCATTATCCGGGAAATCTGGGCGAAAGAAAGGTGTACGAATGAAAGTTTCAGCGTTTTTAGGATGTATTAATAAAATATGTCACGTATATGAAACATTTAACATTGCTTGGGGCAGCGGTATGGATGTCCTTGTTGGCAGGATGTCAGCAGAATGAATTGACAGGAAAAATGGATGAAAGTCTGGACGTACGTTTGCAGGCTTCGGTGGCCGGTACGGATGCTTCGTCCAGAACCTTGCTGGAAGAGAACGGTAAAACGGTGTTTGCTGAAGGAGATGAAATCGGACTCTTCATGCCGCAGGAGGACACTTCGGTGAAATGGAGCCTTTCAACCAGTCTCTGGACATCTGACAGTAAACCGGTCTGGAAGAATAAGGTAGACAAGTTTGAATTCTGTGCTTACTATCCGTATGCGGCCGGTGACTCCCGTACGCAGATTCCGATGCCCGACCTTACGACACAGACCGGTGAAGCGAGTCTGATCGGTGATTATGACTTTCTGGCTGCCCGGTGCAGTGCCAGTTATACAGACACAACAACGGTACGGTGTCGTTTACGAAAGATGCGGCCTTCAAGCATGTTTTCAGTCTTATTTCCGTGACGGTACAGAAAAACGGAAATGATGAAAGCATGACTCTGAACCAGATCTCTTTCGAAGGAAAAGATATTGTGAGCCGTCATACCTATCAGTTTGGCGGAATGGCGGAAGAAGATGCGCTGGTTCCGGTGGCTGAATCGGAAGGAAGTTCCCTGATCCTGACTCCTGAAACTGCCGTTGAAGAGCAGGGACACACCACGATGGTGGTTATTAATCCGGGCACACTGGCTTCGCCGCTGAAGTTTTCGATAGCCTATGTTTGCGACGGACATTCCTATACGGCTTCCACGACTCAGATGGGGCAGAACTTTGAAGCAGGCAAGTATTACCGGTATACGGTGCGGCTGAACAAAGAAGAACTGCTGCTGTCCGGCAATGAAGTGGCCGACTGGAATCAGGAAGATCTGAGTGACCTGGTGGTCACTGAAGAGCCGGCTGAATAATGGCTGACAGATAATTCCGGAATCCTGTTCCGCCCGGAAGAGTTCGGACAGGATGGGATTCCGGGATCCGGAGCCGTAAGTTTTCTCTTATTTATTAAGGTATAGGTGCGTTATACCTTCTATTTTCAGGCCGTATTTCATTTTTCAAATTTCAAGTTGTTGGAAATTGAAATTTTGCATGTAACTTTGCTGAATTTAAAGCTCATAAACATTCTAACAATATTTTTTAGGAAATGAAAGCACTCAAGGAACGTATCTTGCGCGATGGAAAATGCTTTGAAGGAGGCATCCTGAAAGTGGACAACTTTATCAATCATCAGATGGATCCCATTCTGATGAAGTCGATGGCGGTGGAATTCGTACGCCGTTTTGCCAGTACCCGAATCAATAAGGTGATGACCATTGAGGCCAGCGGTATCGCACCGGCCATTATGGTGGGCTATTTGCTGGAATTACCGTTGGTTTTTGCGAAGAAAAAGAAACCCAGCACGATGGAAAATATGCTGACAACAACGGTTTACTCTTTTACAAAAGACCGCACGTACGACGTTTGCGTGAGCCGCGATTATCTGTGTCCCGGCGATAAAGTGCTGTTTATTGACGACTTCCTGGCCAACGGAAATGCAGCCAAGGGAATCATTGACCTGGTTCAGCAGGCTGATGCCGAACTGGTGGGCATGGGATTCCTGATTGAAAAGGCTTTCCAGCACGGAGGAGATTACCTGCGCGGACAAGGCATTCACGTGGAATCACTGGCCATCATTGAGAGTCTGGAAAATTGTCAGATCAAAATCAAGGAATAATCACGAAAAAGATAATTGATGGAAAAAGAACAGACTGCTGCCCAGAGTGCTGGGCTTATTTATGGATTGAACGACCGTCCGCCTTTGAAGGATACGGTTTTTGCGGCTTTACAACATTTGCTGGCTATCTTTGTGGCGATCATTACTCCGCCGCTGATCATTGCTGGAGCATTGAAACTTGATCTGGAAACTACGGGTTTTCTGGTTTCGATGGCACTCTTTGCTTCGGGAGTATCAACCTTTATCCAATGCCGCAGAGTAGGACCCGTGGGATGCGGACTGCTTTGTATTCAGGGAACAAGTTTCTCTTTCATCGGACCGATCATCTCGGCAGGACTGACCGGAGGTCTGAGCAGTATTTTCGGAGCATGTATGGTGGCTTCGTCCGTAGAAATGTTGATCAGCCGTGTATTGAAGTACACCCGTAAGGTAATTACTCCGCTGGTGTCAGGTATCGTTGTGACACTGATCGGAATGAGTCTGATCAAGGTCGGAATTTCGGCCTGCGGTGGAGGAGCGGCAGCACAGGCTGACGGCACTTTCGGAGCCCTTCATCATGTGGGACTGGCGGCTCTCGTACTGGTGCTGATCATTTTCTTCAACCGTAGTTCCAACCGTTATCTCCGCATGAGTTCCATTGTCATCGGACTGATTATCGGTTACATCGTAGCCTGGGCGATGGGAATGGTAGATTTCTCGGCCGTACAGAGTTATGGCGGTTTCAATATTCCGATTCCTTTCCGTTACGGACTTTCTTTTGATATTTCAGCCATCATCGCACTGGCACTGGTTTATCTGATCACTGCGATCGAGGCCTATGGAGATATCACTGCCAATTCACTGATCTCGGGTGAACCGGTGGAAGGAGAAACGTTCGTGAAACGTGCATCGGGAGGTATTCTGGCAGACGGATTTAATTCGATGCTGGCCGGTATCTTCAATTCTTTCCCCAACTCCATCTTTGCACAGAACAACGGAATGATTCAGCTGACCGGTGTGGCCAGCCGCTATGTAGGTTATTTCATCGCCGGTTTCCTGATTCTGCTGGGACTTTTCCCTGCTGTCGGACTGGTGTTCTCACTGATGCCCGAACCTGTATTGGGAGGTGCTACGCTGCTGATGTTCGGTACGGTGGCTGCTGCCGGTATCCGGATCATTGCTTCTCAGCGGATTGACCGCAAGGCAACGCTGGTGATGGCCTTGAGTTTCTCGTTCGGACTGAGCGTTGAACTGGTTCCCGACATTCTCTGTCAGCTTCCGGAAACCGTGAAGAATATTTTCTCTTCCGGTATCACGACAGGCGGACTGACCGCTATCCTGGCTAATCTGCTGATTCGTATCAAGGAATAAGCCGGACTGCATATAAAAGAAACATCCCGGATGAACCGCATGTGTCCATGCATTCATCCGGGATGTTTTTGTTTGCTCCGTCGGGAGTGTCGGATCACCAGAACTTGTTTTGTTCCGGATTGTATTCAAAACCGGCTTCTTTCAGACGGTTGACAATGTCTTCCTTGTTTACATTCAGATCGCTGCAAAGAGCGTCGAGCGACGGATAAAAGTCGCGTAATTTCATGTTGATGAGGCTGAAAAGCATCATCGGGTCTTTTGGCAATTCCATGTTCTTATTCCTTTTTCTTTAGCGGGTGCAAAGGTACGCATTTTTCGCATACGTTGTGCCGGCTCTTCCTTTTATTCACATCATTTTAACCGGAATACACTTTTGCTGCGGAAGAAATCTTTTCCCGCGGAGGAAGGAACTTCCATGCTTTGCCGGAAAGGTGTCAGTCCGTCTGGAGTGAAACTTCTGCCAGTCCGGGAAAAAACGTCTGTACTTTGCGGGAGTTTTCACCTGACGAAACAATTGTTTCGTCAAGAGAAAACAACAGTTTCATCAGGTGGAAAAAATAGTTTCATGCCGGTGAAACTGGAGTTTCATGCTACTGGAACTTTTGTTTCATGCCGGTGGAACTTTTATTTTCTCCTACTGGAACAAAAGTTTTGACCGGTTGAAACTGACATATTCTCCAGTCTTTGCAGCCCGGATGACCGCTCAATGACTGACCGGTTTCGGTTCAGTATCGTTATCGGAACAGGTAGACTGCCGATATACCGAGCGTTCTGTTTTCCGGACTTCCATACGTGGAATGAATCCTGCTCAGTCCCAGTTCATAGGAAACTTTCAGCCGAATTTTCCGGTATTGAAGGCTGGCAGCGAAGAGCAGGCCTGCATCCATTCGGCTGAAAGGGCGGTAATATAGATTGTTGCGGGAAGAAAATATTTCGATTGCGTTTGTGTAGGGCTGGTCGTACGGGTCATGTCCGGAACAGAATCCACTGCCTCCGATACCCGTATTTAGATATCCGCCGGCCTGCGGGAGAAGGGCGAACTGCTTGCCCAGATGAAAAGCATATCCCATCAGGAAAGGCAGGTGCAGATAGTCCATGTTGTTCACTTCAACCTGGTTGATACGCTGCCCTGCGATGGATGAGCCGGACAGGGTTCCTCCCTTTCTTTCAAAGGCAAGCCCGCTTTCCAGCAGGAAGTTGCTCTTGAACGTGTAATTTACGACACCTCCTGCCTTGAATCCGCTTCGGGAGGAAGTGTGAAGCGTCGGGGCATGAAAGCTGTTGAGGGTGTATCCGCCTTCCACGCCGAAGTGCCATTGCTGGGCATAGGCGCTTCGGGTGCAGGCAAGCAGACAAAGTAGAATGTAGAGAAAATGTTTCATTTTTTGTTGAAATGGAATTTTAGTAAAGAAATGTATTTACTCCCGATTGATTGCCGTTACCTTGTTTTGCGTGGAAGAATCAGAACACCAGACCGAAGCCAAAGGAAACCGAATGGCGGACGGCACTTTTCTTTCCCAAAAAGGTAGTCTGTCCGGTGGAAGGATCGTAAGCATAGGACTCAATTCCTGCAAATTCTTTCAGATTATAACCCAGTTGGAAATTCAGTCCGAAATGCTTGCGGAGCATATACTGATAGCCGATACCCAGGTCGCCCATCCATCCGGCGTAAATGTTGACAGATTTGAACAGACCGTATCCTGCATTGGTGTAAACATAAGCAGCCGGAATGCGGGAAAGCGGACGGTAGCGGAAGGCGGCATAGACCGGGAACGTATTGAAATCTGAATTTGTATACCGGTCGGCTCCGATTCCTGCACCGGCTGAGAACTTCTCCGTGAAATCGTACATTGCTGTCAGATGCAGCGAGTTTCCACCCATCCGGTAGGTTTCGTTTCTTCCCTGTGTCTGTGAGCCGATACGTTGGGACAATCCCAGATTATAATGATAATCCAGTACTATATGGAAGCGTGAATTTTTCAGTTGGGAAGTTGATACCTGAAGTGCCGGAGTGTCTGAAGACTTTGGATTCACTGCCTGGCTGGCCAGGCTTGTGCAGCCGGCCAGAAGCAGGAATGACATTAATCTTGTCATCATGTTTGTTGAAGTGTTTAATTAGATAAAAACGGGGTTTGTTTGAGTGCAAAGATAGGTTGAATCCCCGAAAAGACCATTTGTAAGGCCGGTTCTTTTCTTGTAATCTGTCTAATTAAACGATTGATAATCAGATGTGTGACAAATGTAATTCTTGTAAATCTCCCCAAGTGCCTTGTAAGCCCGGAAAACCTCAGTTTTCAGCCAGTGTTTTGTCCAGAAAAACCAGAATGTCGGCTGCCTCGGGCGCTTTGGTTTTCTTGCGGATACTGGTTTTGTATTTATGTACGGTAAAGACACTCTGCATCCATACGGCAGCAATTTCTTCCGTGCGGAATCCGGCTTTCATCAGGCAACAGAGCTGCACTTCCTTTTCGTTGAGTGCCGGATAACGCCTGGTCAGCCGTTCATGAAAGTGATTGAAGGAAATATCAATGTGGTGGTAGAAGTCGTTCCACCGTGTGGACAAGAGCTTGTTTCCCTTCAGGAGATTCAGCTTGTCGAGTTCTTTCAGCAACTTTTCACTTTTCTCCTTCTGGGTATGTTTCAGCATGGCGATCTGCTTGGCTATTTCCAGTTCCTGAAGGATCAGCGCTTTGGTTTCGTCCTGTATGTTTTCCAGTTTCTCCAGTGCTTCGATGCTGGAGATTGAAGTATTTCATCATCTGTTTCCGGCGGCGGTTGAGGTAGTAGATGACCATACATGCCAGCAACAGCAGCATGCCGCCCAGGATCAGCTGATAAGTGCGGATATGTGCATTGTATTCGTTTTGGTCTTGAATGCGCATATATCCTTCAATGGCTTCGTCCAGTGTCTGTTCGTTCAGTTCCTTGACCATCCGCTCATACTGATCTGTCATTTTCTGCGTGAAGAAGGTTTCTTCTTCGCGGTTTCCGTTGCGGCGGGCCAGATCGATACATAGTTTATAGAATTCAAGCGCCTTATATCCGCCTCTTCGTGCCGTGTCGAACCGGAGTGCCTGTTCTTTGTAGTATTGGGTTTCTTCTTCATTGCCCAGCTGATCCTGACAGAAGGCCAGCATGGAGGAACAGGTGAAACTATGTGAAGAATCCTTTTCGGTAGCCAGTGCAGTTTTCAGTTCAGTTGCAGCGTTTTCCCATCTCTTCTGCTTGAAGTAAGTAATTCCCAGCAGCCGGCATATATCCGTGTAACAGATGTGTTGCTGGCTGACCGATGTCTTGAGCCGGGTCAGTAAAGTTTCGGCTTTGGCAAGCTGGTCTGTATACAGATAGCTTTTTCCCAGCAGCGTCAGGGTAAACGGGTCCAGTTCGTCCGTATTCATTTCCTTGATGCTTTGATTGGCCAGTGCCTGGTTTTTGATAAACTTCAGCATGTCGTATTTACGGAGATACATGTCGCTCAGGTAATTGTAGAGATGGAATTTCCAGACCGGATCGTCAGCCAGCTCTGCCAGCTTCATCCCCTGTTCGATGGCGGCTATCTCTTCGGCCGTATTGTTTTCCTTCTTGCAGGTTTCAGCCAGGAGGAAAAGAGCTTCCAGTTCCTGTTGTACCTTGTTCCGGGAACGGAAGATCCGGATGCATTCCTGCAGCTTTTCTTTTTCAGGATAGAAGTCACGTGAAGTATAATGACGGGCCAGTGAACGGAGCAGAAAGGCAGTAGCCTCCTTTTCTGTCGTGATGCGTGAAAAGTCGGTCGAATCCGGTTGGGCAAGGATTGCTTCGGGATGATTTTCCAGCAAGGTGATTTTATCATTGAATGCAGTGTCATCCTGATAAGTCTTTCCGCAGGCATACAATGCAAAAAGCAGGAGGATCAGTCCGGTATGCAGGAGAGCGAAGGGCTTTCTTGTCCGTATCATGGGCTTATTTTTGAGTCGTTAAGAAATGTGTTTAGCTTGTTGCCGGTTCCCGGGCGGCAGGTTGTTGTCAATAAGCCTGTATCCTGACGAAGCCGGCTGTTTCGCAAAGATACAATCTTTTTTGTCAGAAACAACCTCCGGCTGGCGTTTTACTGACTTTTATCCTCTTCTTTCTTCGCGTGAATGTTCCTTTATTTCAAATAATTCCGTATATTTGCTAGACACGAATGTGTGCCGGAGTCTTTGTAGTGACAAGTCTGATATTAAAACGATAGCTTATGAACAGGACTGTGAAGAAGACCATGAAAATTGCCGGAATCACCCTTGGTGTGATCCTGCTGTTGCTCCTGATTCTTCCTTTTGCTTTTCAGGGTAAACTGGCAAAGCTGGTAAAGGAAGAAGGAAACAAGATGCTGAATGCTCAGTTTGATTTCCGTACACTGAACATCAGTCTGCTCCGCAACTTTCCTTCAGCCTCGGTTTCACTGGAGGATTTCTGGTTGAAAGGAACCGGACCTTTTGAGAACGATACGCTGATTCAGGCTGGTGAACTGACGGCGGCAGTCAATCTTTTTTCACTTTTCGGTGACGGCGGATACGATATCTCCCGGATCATTGTGAAGGATACCCGCGTGCATGCAATTGTGCTGGAAGACGGACGTCCCAACTGGGATGTCATGAAACCATCGCCGGATGCGGAAACTCCGGAAGACGAAACTGCACAAGAGACGTTCCGAATCAAACTACAGAAACTTTCAGTGGATAATCTGTCGGTAGTTTATGACGATCGGCAGGGAGGAGTATTTGCCGATCTTAGCCGTCTGGAAGCAGACTGTTCCGGTGACTTCGGCAGCGACCGGACGGTTGTTGATCTGAAGATGGAAACTCCGTCGCTGACCTGTCGGACTGGTGGAATTCCTCTATTAAATAAGGTGTCGCTGGAAGCCGATATGGATGTGGATGCTGATTTGGCCGGAGGTAAGTTCACCTTGCGGGAAAACATGTTGCGGCTGAATGCCATTCAGCTCAATCTGGACGGCTGGCTGGCACAAACGAAGCAAGGGATGGATATGGATCTTCGACTGAGCACCAATGAAGTGGGATTCAAGGAACTTCTTTCACTGATTCCGGCCATTTATGCTAAAGACTTTCAAGACCTGAAGACAGACGGAAAGGTGACTTTAAACGCTTTTGCCAGGGGAAGCATAGAAGGAAATACCAAGGTTCCTCAGTTTGAGGTGAATCTTGACGTGAAAGATGCGATGTTCCGTTATCCTTCTTTACCCGCCGGGGTGGAAAAGATCAATATTTCTGCTCTGGTCCGCAATGCGGGAGGCCCGCTGGATGCCACTGAAATATCCGTAGCTCCTTTTGATTTTGTACTGGCAGACAATCCTTTCAGTCTGAATGCAACGGTGAAAACGCCGGTCAGCGATCCGGATTTCCATCTAACCGCCCGCGGAAAGCTGGATTTGGGTAAGGTGAAGGAGGTCTATCCTTTGGACGACATGCAACTGAACGGACTCGTGCAGGCAGACCTGGAACTCGGAGGCAGGCTCTCGATGGTTGAAAAAGAACAGTTCGAACAAATGCAGGCCAAGGGAAGTCTCCGGTTGAACCAGATGAAACTGGTTCTGAAAGACATGCCTCCGGTAGATATTCAGCAGTCTGTATTTACTTTCTCTCCGCGTTATCTGCAATTGAGTGAAACGACTGTGAATATCGGGAAGAATGATCTGACACTCGACAGCCGCTTTGAAAATTATCTGGGATATGCCTTGAAAGGCTCCACACTCAAGGGAACCCTGAACGTCAGCAGCAATCATCTTAACCTGAATGATTTTATGAGTGCTGATACGACTGCTACGGTAGCGGAAGTTCCCGCAGATACGGTTGCCATGGGAGTGATCCGTGTTCCTGAGAATATTGACTTCCAGATGCAGGCAGCCTTCCGTGAATTGCTGTTTGACAAGATGACGCTTACAGACGGCAAAGGAACTCTGCTTGTCAGAAACGGGACGGTAGATATGCGTAACCTGTCGTTCAATACCATGGGCGGAAGCGTAACCATGAACGGTGCTTATGCTGCTCCTCAAAATAAACAGCCGGAACTGAATGCAGCCTTTAACATGAGAAACATCAGTTTTGCACAGGCCTATCAGGACTTGGGACTGGTACAGCAACTGGCTCCGATCTTTGCAGGTCTAAAAGGAAACTTCTCCGGAAATCTGCAGATTGATACGCCGCTGGATGCAACCATGAGTCCGGTCATGTCGGCTGTGCAGGGAAAGGGAGCCTTGTCAACGAAAGATCTGAGTCTGAGTGGAGTTAAGTTTATTGATCAGGTGGCAGATATCGTAAAGAAACCTTCGCTGAAAGAAATCAAGGTCAAGGATCTGAATATTGACTTTGAAATCAAGGACGGACGGGTGACAACCAAGCCCTTTGACCTGAAGCTTGGAGATTATAATATGAATCTGTCCGGCTCAACCGGCCTTGACCAGACGATTGATTACACCGGAAAGATTACGATGCCGGCAGACGGTATTGCTTCCAAACTGGGTACAGTAGACATGACGATCGGCGGAACTTTCACTTCTCCAAAGGTTGGTATTGATATGGCAAGCCTTGCCAGGAATGCAGCCGAACAGGCACTGAAAGGGCTGGGTGAAAAGCTGGGCAGTGATTCTAAGGGTTCGGAAGAGAAGAAGTCGGTGATCAATAAAGCTTTGGATCTGTTCAAAAAGAAGAAATAGAATCCGGTCCCAGTAACCTGAAGCTGGTTGTATCCGGAACATACTGGAGGCATCTCCGGGCTGTTGACAGAAATCTGTCGCGAGACATTTTCTTTGGCAGCCTAGTGATGCCTCTTTTTTTAGGGCCGGAATGCAGTTGTAAATATCGGATATTTCTGTTAATTTTGCTCCGACCTTAATGAGCAAGATACATGGTCGTGAAAGATATACTACGTAAAATGCGGATTATGGAAAACGAAAATGAAATACTGAAATCTCTGGCATCCGGTGATCAGCAAGTGTTTAGCTGGTTGTTTCGCCGGTATTATCTGAAAGTCAGGTCTTTTGCTTATGGATTTGTGAAAGATGCTGATGAGGCTGATGATTTGGCACAAACTGTATTTATCAAAATCTGGGATAAGCACGAAATCTTTTCGTGTGTCAAGAATTTCGATGCGTATTTATATACATTGACCAAGTATACCATATTCAATTACATCAAGTCAAAGGATGTGGGGGCAGTAGTGCATGATGAATTTCCTGAGATTTTAGATTCAGATACTCCTTATGAAGAATTACTGGCATCAGATTTGAAACTGTTGATTGATATGGTGGTTGATTCGATGTCTCCGCAACGTAAGATGGTTTATATATTGAGTCGTGTACGGGGACTTTCTAATGATGAGATAGCTGTGAAACTGGGAATACATAAGAAAACGGTTGAGAATCATCTGAATCTGGCATTGAGGGAATTAAAGAATGTAATATCGACAGCTATAGTTACTTATTTTTTGTTAATGAATTGGTGGAAATGACTCTGAGAACTGTCATCTTGTTGAATACATAATATTAGAATATGAGTTATATCAAAGAAATTGTCAACTTCTTCTTTCATCACAATGTGTCGGGGAATATAAAGAGGAGAGTGTATGACAGAATGCTGTATCCTTCACAGGATCAGGAATGCATTAAGGCAAATCTGGAATGGACTGGAGGCATCTGAATGTAATAATGATGAGATAGAAAAGAATTTGGCTGTTGTTGAAAATATCCTGTTTAAGGGGAAGAAAGAAGAAAAAACAATTGTAAGTTCTCAGAGTTTCTGGCATGGATGGGGGAAGATTGCAGCTGTATGGACTATTCCCTTTATCATGCTCTGTGCTTCTGCTTATTTTTATTTCTCTACTCCTGCAGTTGAGCAGATAAAGATGGCTGAAGTTTCCTATATTCAACATTATGCATCTGAAGGAACCCATGAAGAAGTAACGCTTCCTGATGGAAGTGAAATCTGCCTGAATGGAGGTAGTATGCTGATGTATCCCTCTACTTTTCCTTCGTCTGGACGCTGGGTATACTTAATAGGAGAAGCTCATTTTGATGTGGCGAAGGATAAAAAACATCCCTTTACGGTCAGTACCGGTTTTATGCAGTTGCATGTTCTGGGTACTCAGTTTAATGTTTCGGCCTATCCGGAAGATTCCCAGATCAAGGCTACTCTGGAGACGGGACGGATTATGATTAATGTAAGAGGAGATTCTGTAGATTACTATCTGGATCCGAATAATCAGCTTGTATATACTCCCCGGACAGGTAAGGTTGAAACACATCCTGTGCTCGCTTCTGATTTCTCAGATTGGCGCAAGGGAGAGCTTTGTTTTAATGATATCGCCTTTGCAGATGCGATGAGTATGCTGGAACGGACATATGGTGTAAAGATCCATATACAAAATTCTTCGTATGATAAGCAAAGACTGAGAGCTCATTTCAATAAAAATGAATCTTTGGGAGCTGTGCTGCAGATTATCAAGATGATGATACCTTACTTTGAGTATCAGATTGTGGGAAAAGATGTATATATTGAGTAAAATATTATATTTTTATATTTATTAACTAAATGGAGTTGGGTGTTGCTATAATACAGGTTGTCATACTTGTGTACGTACAACCAATAAATATTATAGTTATTTAGTAAATCTAATATGGAATGAACAAGAAATTTTATCGGGCAATGACCTTAGGGGTCGGCTTATTGTTGGCTGGTAACCTTGCAGTCAATGCACAGAAGGTTACTTTTAATGGGGAACAGGTATCCTTAAAGCAAGCTTTTGAACAAATTGAATCTGTTTCCAAATATAAGATTGCTTATAATACAGCTCAGCTGGATGTAAACCGCAAGGTAACACTTAATCAGAAAGACACAGACGTACTTCAGGTTCTGGATCAGCTTCTGGCTGGAACAGGATGCACGTATAAAGTAAATGAAAACTATATTGTAATCACCTCTCAGCAGACAGGAGCAGTTAAGAAAGTTCATGGAGTGGTGAAGGATGTAAACGGTGAACCTATCATCGGAGCCAATGTAGTTGTGAAAGGAAATCCTTCTAACGGAACCATTACGGACTTGAATGGTAATTTTGATCTGTCGGTGACTTCCAATACAACTTTGCAGGTCTCTTATATTGGATATAATACTCAGGAACTTTTTGTAGGCAAGAAGACAGACTTCAATATTGTATTGAAAGAAGATACAGAACTGTTGGATGAGGTTGTTGTTGTCGGATATGGTACAATGAAGAAGAAAGACCTGACAGGTGCTGTTGCTTCCGTCAAGATGGATGATGCACCGGTTGGTACGGTTTCAACCATCAGTCATGCACTTGCCGGTAAGGCAGCCGGATTGCAGGTGAATACAATCAGTGCGCAGCCGGGTAGTGGCTCTACTTTCCGTATACGTGGTGCAGCTTCTGTCAATGCAGGAAATGACCCTTTGATTATTATTGATGGTTTTCCGGTAAGCCCTACGGATGACAGTAAGATTCAGACCGGTAAATATGATTCCGGTAGCTCTGACAATATTCTGGCCTCTATTAATCCGAACGATATTGAATCTATTGAGGTTCTTAAAGATGCAAGTTCTACGGCTATTTATGGTGCCCGTGCCGGTAATGGTGTGATCATTATTACCACTAAAAAAGGAAAGACAGGAGCTCCGAAAGTTACGTACTCCGGAACAGCGAGCGTGCAGACTATGGCTGCGAAATATGAAATGCTCAGTGCCAAAGATTTTATGATTCAGTCTAATCGCTATGCTTTGGAAGAATGGAGACGTTCCAATGGAATCGGGGTATATGGTGGAAAAAGTGAAGCTGAGGCAGCAACTCCTTATACACCTTATTATACAGATGCTGAAATTGCCAATCCGGCCTACGATACAGACTGGTTTAAGGAGATTACAAGAACCGGCTTCCAGACTCAGCACAATTTGTCTGTAAACGGAGGAACAGAGATGACGAAGTACCTTATTTCAGGAAACTTCTTCAAACAGAACGGTGTCGTGAAAAATAACGATATGGACCGTTATACAGCCAGAGTAAATGTTGAACAGAAGGTCAGCAAATATGTAAATCTGGGTGTGAATATGACTTTGTCCAGAAATACAACTAATAATGTTCCGTTGGGAGCCGGACAAAATGAGAATGCAAGCATTATGGTTGCTGCAGCTCAGTTCAGTCCGATATTGCCGGTTCGCGATGAGGAGGGAGAATATGTGTTGAACTCTCAGGCAGCTTTCCTTCCGAACCCGGTTTCTTTATTGGAGATTACGGACAAGACTGTTAAAGAAAGAATGCTGGGTACTGCTTATGTTGAGATTAAACCGATCGAAGAACTGACCTTGAAAGGTAATTTCGGTATTGACCGGAACTATCAGAAACATAGTGTCTATATGCCGAAGACAACTCTTTATGGACAGAAGACAGGCGGACAGGCTAATATTGCCCAGTATGACAAATCGGATTATCTGATGGAATTGACTGCGAACTATTCAAAACGTTTCGGAGATCATAATCTGAATGCACTGGTCGGATATTCTTTCCAGAGATTTACGGATGAATCCTTGTCGGCTGGTAATAGTCAGTTCCTGATTGATGGATTCCTTTACAATAATCTGGGAGCAGGTGCATATCCGAAACCCAGTGTAGGTTCTTCTGCTTCCAAGAGTGAGATGGCTTCTTTCTTTGGCCGTATCAATTACTCTTATAAGGATCGTTATTTGCTGACTGCAACGATGCGTGCGGATGGTGCTTCCAACTTCGCAAAGAATAACCGTTGGGGATATTTCCCTTCAGTTGCTTTGGGATGGAGATTTACGGAAGAAGAATTCATGCAGCCTTTGACATCGGTTCTGTCTAATGGTAAGTTACGTGTAAGTTTCGGTCAGACCGGTAACTCCAACATTGGAAACAGGGTGATAAGCTATTATTCAACTGGTAATAATAATGAATTTGGAGGAACGGAACAGGTAGGTGTTTATCTGAGTCAGATGGGAAATGTTGATCTGAAGTGGGAAACAACTACAGAATGGAATGTCGGAGTGGATCTTGGTTTCTTTAAAAACCGTTTGAACGTAACGGCTGAATATTTCCATAAAGTAGTATCTGACCTGTTAAGTGAACGTTCACTTTTGGGATTCCAGGAAGTAAGTACCATTGCAGCCAATATTGGTGAAACTCAGAGCCAGGGTTTTGAACTGACGATTAATTCGACCAATTTCAATACGAAGAATTTTGGCTGGAATACAGACTTTACATTCTCTCTCTACCGGGATAAATGGAAAACACGTGATGAAAGCTGGAAACCTTCTGCTTATTCAGTTTATGATTCTCCGATCCGTTACCAGTATGGTTACCTCTCCGATGGTTTGATTCAGCCGGGAGAAACCGTAGACTGGATGCCGGGAGCTATTCCTGGTCAGGTGAAGATCAAAGATATTAACGGATATGTGTACAATGAGGACGGTTCTGTAAAAGTTGACCAGCACGGAATTCCTTTGAAGTCGGGAAAGCCTGATGGCAAACTAGATGATGCTGATAAGGTGATTTATGGAAGTTCGGATCCTGGTTATCTGCTTGGTTTGAACAATACATTCCGTTGGAAGAACTTCGACCTGAATATTTATTTTTATGGTCAGTTTGATTTGTTGAACAGTGGATCTTATAAAGATCTTTGGTTGACCGGAGCTTCTGGTATGACAGGTATCGTAAATATGTATCGTGGATACAATATGCCTGTAAGTGCAAAAGATGTATGGACCTCAGACAATCAGTCTGCCGTACGTCCGGGATATTTCCAGGATAAGAGTACATGGGGCATTGGTGACTATTATTTGCAGAAGAGTTGGTTTGTTCGTTGCCGGAATATTACGTTGGGTTATACTATTCCTGTTAATCAGGGCCGGAATATTCTGTCGAATGTACGTGTTTACTTTGATGTGAATAATCCGTTTACGATTACTCCGTATGACGGTCTGGATCTGGAAACAGATAATTCTGTATGGGCTTATCCGAATGTGAGAAGCTTTAGCTTGGGTGTAGACATAACCTTTTAATTAAACCTTTAAACGTGATACTGAAATGAAAAGAATCTTTTCGATATTTTCTGTTGTTCTGGCTACGGTTGCGATGACTCCTTCCTGTACCAACCTGGAGTCAGAAATGTATGATGTGATTAATCCCGGAATCTTTCCGGTGAATGGAGACGATGCTAATGCCTTGGTTACTTCGGCAGCTTATTCTCCTTTCCGTTCGAACTGGTATAGTGGACTTTGGGCCTCTTCTTACGGAGGTATTCATGTAACAACTGATATGACAACCGATATAGGCTATTGTCAGTGGAATGATGTCGTATGGCCGGACCTTCTGCAAGTGA
>OQVH01001315.1_pt1 | contig 16118 bp, 19 predicted proteins | sample 1691641 | NCBI WGS metagenome assembly OQVH01 (sample SAMN03418286, study PRJEB22391) | human gut metagenome | biome: human-gut; feature: organic feature; material: feces | host: Homo sapiens | place: Italy | collected 2013-04
GAAAAACTGATCAGTGCCGGATTTTCAGTTACCGTCGCCATGGATACGGAGTCGTTTTATTTCATCAAAGCCGTCAAGGACGCCGATGCCGACGATTTTGTTTACGACGAGGACGTCTCTCCTGTGCCCATTGCCGATCATGGGAGGGGGCACCATCATCACCATGCCGAAACGAAGCGCGTCATGAACCGCTTGTCGCGCATCAGCGGCCATATCGAAGCCATTAAGCGCATGGTCGAAGAGGAACGGGACTGCAGCGACGTCTTAGTTCAGCTGGCAGCTGTCCATTCGGCCATTGCCGGTGTAAGTCGGGTCATCTTGAAGGACCATATCGATCACTGTATCGTCGATGCCATCCGTGACGATGATGAAGCTGCTGTAGAAAAACTGAAGAAGGCTATTAATACCTTTGTAAAGTAATGGTATAATGAACTTATCCATTGTGAAAGGGTGTGACTGCCATGCAGTTTCGGGTATTAAACGGTGATATATCGGAATGGAATACCGACGGAATCGTATATTCTGCCAGTTCAACCCTGTTGCCGACAAGTCCCGTCAGCCGCAAGATTCATCAAAGAGGGGGCATTTCTTTTTCGGCCTATTGCCGTCATATCGGCATGTGTCACGTCGGCCATGCCGTCATGACCAAGGGCTGCCAATTAAAAGCCGCTTTTGTCATCCATGCCGTAGGGCCTTATTGGGCCGGCGGCAAACGGGGAGAGGAAGAGACCCTCTTATCGGCCTGCCGAGAGGTCTTGCAGTTGGCCAGGGAAAAGAAGCTGAAAGAGCTGGCCTTGGCACCGCTCAGCTCAGCCGATAAAGGCTATCCTCTCCAGCGGGCGGCGGCGGCCGTCGTTCCCTTGCTGCTCACGGAAGGCGGCGATTTTGACCGATTGGATATCGTCTGCGCCGATGATGCGGAACAGGCAGCCTATACGAAATCGGCGGTGTTCTTTTGGCTCCATCAATTGCGGGAGGCCTCGGAAAGTGCACGCAGAGGGCTGGCGGCGAAGATCGGTACGGCTTTGGCCTTGCTGCCCTGTCGTGAAGGAACACCGGATCCGATCGTTCTGGCCGGGAAGGTGAAGGCTGTAGAAGCCATCATCCAGCCTTTTTTACAATTGACGAGGCCCAGCCTGGCCGATGTCGAGCAGACGGCCTTACAGATTCGAGCCTTATACTCAGACAAACAAGAGAAAGGGGAGTAGCCCATGGCCTCGACCATAGGAACCCATGAAATGGACGCTTCCATCCAGTGTCCGGCATGCCGGGCGTCCGGGGTATTCCATACTTGGGATATCATTGACGCCGGTGATGTGTCCCTGAAGGACCGCGTTCTTTTTGATGAGAATTTATTTTTTTATACCTGTCCTCACTGCCAAAGTAAGATCCATATTGAAAGCAAGTGCCTTTATATCGACAGGGACAAGAAACTGCTGATATGGCACATTCCTGACCCTAAGGAAACAGTTACCCTCGGCGAAGTTCAAGGTGCTTTGGGGACGACGTCCTTGGCAGCATACACCTGCCGGGCTGCCCTGACCTGGGGAGAATGGCGGGAGAAAATCATCGAATGCGAAAGCGCCTACGACGATCGGTTGTATGAAATCATTAAATATGGGGCTTATCAGCTGCTCAGCAAAGAGGATAAAGAGCGGCTTCCCTTAGAGGCATATCATCTCGATTATGCTGACGACGGCCATGATCCGGAACGCTTAGCCCTTGTTTTTATGAAGAAAGATGAAAAGGGAATGGCCTATGTTTATCCCATTACAGAGAAGCTGAAAGAAGTGACCCGAGACATTTTCATGCCGATCATCGATCAGCTTTCCCGTGAGAAACAGGCGACCTTTGAACGTTTCGGGTATGCCTGGGCCAGCCAGTTCATGACGTATCTCATCAAGGCTGCGGAAGCCGATGCCAATCGGGATACCTACGGTAACCTCATTGGATTCTGGATAAAAACAATCGGCGAGGAAATCTTCCAAACGGTGGTAAAACCGCAGGCCTAGCATGGATGAAAACGGCATAACTGTCCAATAAATCGGGAATCGGCCGGGGCAAGTACATCCCCTTTGCGGAGTCCCGATTTATTGACAGATTATTTGATAAAAAATATAATATTATTAATAGTTTAGGTTTGTAAGATACCTGTTTATCTATTGATTTTTAGAAAAGAAAGGGCGCATTTGATGTTTTCAATTTTAAAACGAATTATGTTGACTACGGTTATTGCAATTGGCTTTATGATTGGTTCCATGACGGTGACGGCCCAGGCCGATATGCCGCCGACAATTGCCGAATCGGCGTGTATGATCGATATCGATACGGGAAAAGTATTATATCAGGTCAATCCGACGAAGTGGGTCCATCCGGCCAGTACGACAAAAATCGTTACCTTGATTACGGCATTAGATCAGTATAAAGATAAACTGGATCAGCCTTTACAGATTTCTTGGGAAGCGGCCAATACCGAGCCTTCCAGCTTGGGAATTGCGCCGGGAGATCCGATTACCATTCGCGAAGCTCTGCGGGGCATGATGGTCGTTTCCGGCAATGATGCTGCCGTCGCTGTGGCACAGACTCTGGGCGGTTCCGTTGAAGGTTATGCGGAAAAGATGAATGCAGAAGCAGTTAAAATGGGAGCAGCCCATACGAATTTCGTCAATCCCAACGGACTGACGGCAGCCCACCATTATACGACGGCCTTGGATATGGCTAAGATGGCTGCTTATGGGATGAAAAACTTCCTTGAATTTCGATATATCGTCGGCCTCAAGGCCTATGACGTCCATTATTTAGATAATCGGACACCGAAACGGGTCACGACGACGAATCATTTCCTGACCAGCGGCTATCAAGGAGCCAATGGTATTAAGACAGGCTTTACCAACGCTGCCGGCGACTGCCTGGTCGCATCGGCAACGCGAGACGGCCATACCTTAGTATTGGTCCTGTATAATGATGACAATCGATGGACCGATGCTCCGGCCATTTTAGACTACGGGTTCCGCCGGCTTCAGACCGGGAACTAAGCTGATTGAATCATTTCTGAGGGGGGATTGTTATGGCGCGTGTGTTAATTATTGATCAAGACCGGATGATTGCGGCTATCGAACGCGATTTTCTGGAGACGAACGGCTTTGATGTGGCCGTCGCCATGACAGGTAAAGAGGGAATGAAACTTTTTGACGGGGGCGATATTGAGGCGGTCATCCTCGATGTCGACCTTTCCGATACGGATGGTTTTTTACTGTGCCGCAAACTGCGGGCCGTCAGCAACGTCCCCATTCTTTTCATCACGGCACGAGATGCCTTGGAAGATAAGGTAAAAGGATTCAGCTTGGGTGCTGATGATTATATTGTAAAACCTTTTAATCCGTCGGAAATGATTGCCCGCTTAAAAGCCCATCTCGATATCCATGAACGACTCTTAGGCAGCCAGCGTACGGAGGCAGATAACAGCAAGCCCGATATCCAAATCGGAGATCTGCGTATCTTTGTCAAACGGCATCAAGTTTTTCGCGGCAGTCGGGAAATTTCCTTGACGGGCAAGGAATTCAACTTGCTTTTATTTTTGGCCCGTCACCCCAATCAGGTGTTTTCTAAGAAATACCTCTTTGAAATGATTTGGCATCTCGACGCCTTGGGTGAATTGGCGACGGTCACGGTCCATGTCAATCGCCTGCGGGATAAGTTGAATGAAGTAGAACCGCCATTTACGGCGATTGAAACAGTCTGGGGAAACGGTTATCGTTTTCGCGTAGAAGAATAACACGCTGTTGTCTATGTAGGCAATAAAAAAAGGGAGCCCTCGTAAGAGGGCTCCCTTCGTGTTGCTTAGTAGTTCGTAGCTTGGATTTCAAAGAAGGCCTGAGGATGAGCACATACCGGACAGATCTTCGGAGCTTCATCAGCTTCTACGATGAAACCACAGTTGCGGCATATCCACGTTTTCTTTTCAGAACGTTTGAATACCTGTTTTGATTCGATGTTGTTGAGGAGCGCTAAGTAACGTTCTTCGTGATGTTTTTCGATTTGAGCGACTTTTTCGAACAAGAATGCAATCTTGTCGAAGCCTTCTTCACGAGCTTCTTTTGCGAAGGTCGGATACATTTCCGTCCATTCGTAATGTTCGCCGGCAGCCGCATCTTTCAATGCATCGACGTCGTTCGGCATTTCGCCGCCATGGAGAAGTTTGAACCAGATTTTAGCATGTTCTTTTTCGTTGTTGGCCGTTTCTTCAAAGAAGGCTTTGATCTGTTCGTAGCCTGCTTTTTTTGCTACGCTGGCATAATAGGTGTACTTATTGCGTGCCTGGGATTCGCCGGAAAACGCTTCCTGTAAGTTTTTTTCTGTTTTTGAACCTTTTAATTCCATAACTCAATTCCTCCTTAATAGTAATTCATTCATCGGGACGTTGTTATTTTTAGCACCCCTCCGGGTTGATATTATTGTAACACCTTTCGATTTTACTGTCAACGAAGATTCATTCCTTGTTGATAAAAAGGAATAGGGATGAATTACTGATCTTTTTCGTCTGCCGCGCGATTATTATCGTGAATGACGGAACGATCGGATGATTCGGACCGGGATCTTGTATCGTCGCGGCGGGTATCTTTTGCCGGTTCTTTACGGCGAACCGACGAATCAGATGACTTTTCGGAATCGGAAGACTCATCGTGGCTGCGGTCGCTGTCGCTGCCGTCATGAATGCGGGCATCCCATTCATTTTGGAGGTCGCTGCCGGCTTCTTCGGCTGAATCTTTCAGGTTGCCGTACTTCGATTCAAATTGGCGTTCGATTTCGGCGGCCTTTTCAGGATACATGGTCCGCAGTTTATCGAGCATTTCCTCTTTGCTGGCATTGCCCTTATCTAAAGCACCTTGGAGTTCTTTATATTCCTTATAATAAGTCATCCAACGCTTCAGGGCCGGGTAGTCGCTGCTCATAAAGGACGTATAGCTGCCGAAGGCAAAGGCCAGGGTCAAAAAGAGACAGATAATAACGCGAGCCATTTTTAAGACCTCCTTCCGCGGGCTGCCGCATGGCAGGCCTGGCCGGCATAACTGGCCGTTAAGCTGGCAAAGAGAACGGTGAGTACGACCAGGACACGCGTCATGATAGAAATCGTAGGCAAGGGCAAAAGATCACTATAGGCATAGGTTGGAATGAAGGAGATGGCGATGGACGCCAAAATGACCAGGGTGAGCCCGGCATATAAGAAGCCGCTTAGAATGCCGAACAAGGTGCCGAGAATGTCTAAAAAAGGACTGGCAACGGCCTTGGCCGTATTGTTTGCCCCGTCATTCCAATTGAAATCACGCCCCGTTTCCCGGTCCGGTTCTTGGTACGATCGGCGTTGGGGCGGACGGGACTGGTAGGACCGGCGAGTCTTCCGGGGCCGGCCATAGTCGTCCGGCTGTTCCGGCAGATCATAGCGGGAAGAGGCAGTCCCCGGGCCGAAATCGTCGTATTCTTGGTACGAGTCGTCATAGTCATCTCCGGGCATGCGAGGATTGTCTTCGGGGATGATGGGTTCGCCGATATAGTAACGGTAGATGTTCTTCGGGTGGCCGAGTTTACAGCAGATTTCTTCTTCTGTTTTGCCCTGACTGGCGCCGAGGCGGAACTGTTCTTCACAGTCTTCGATGATGCCTTTTAAGTCATTTTTATCGCTCTTGCGGAAATAATACTGCAAGAGGTCCATGAATTCATTCTTTTTCATGTTTTTGGTTTAGAGGCCCTTCCTTTCTTACCGATTCTTCATAGCGTTGGTGAAATGATGCGCCGTATTGCCAGACGGCAATGGTGACCGCCGCCGTGACGGCGATGAGGATGAAGACACCGTAGGTTGGCATATCGGGTAAAAAGGCAATCGATGCCAGCGGTTCTTTTTCTAAGGCGATACAGACAGCTATCCAGCCCAAAAGGGCGACCATGCACAAGGTCAGGACAGAGCCGACAGCATAACAGAGTCGATATAATCGGCGCAGGCTTTGCTGGTTCGTCGATGACGTCAAAAAAATCCCTCCTCGTTTCTGTGATTATCCCTTATCTTAACACAGCCTATGAGGTCGGTCAATTGCACCCCCTTTTCGGACAGCAGTGACTTGCAGGGCCATGGTTCAGACTATATAATGATATATATGCAATCATTAGCTTCTGATAGAGGAGGAATTTTTTATGGCTGATTTTGTCCGTTACTATGTAGGCGACGTGGTCCAAATGAAGAAGGCCCATCCCTGCGGCTGCAATGAGTGGGAAGTACTTCGTATCGGCGTCGATTTTGTCATCCGCTGCACCGGCTGCGGGCATCGGGTTATGATCCCCAGACCGAAGTTTGAAAAGGCTGTCAAGAAACGGCTCCATTCTCATGGCGAAGATTCGGAAAAAGCGTAAAAATTTAGAAAAAGGTATTTTTATTTTTGGAACTTTGTGGTACAATAATCAACAGTTAATATTTTAATACTTTACCAAGATAAAGCGATAAAGAAAGGGTGGTCATAGGATGAACAACAATACCTTGGATGGAGTGAAGATGCTCCACCATGATGAAATGCGCAATTATGACCGAATCCAGGGAAAAATCATTTCCGTCATCATGAACCACGGCTGTAAGATTATTGAGACGCCCAGTTTTGAAGATTACGATGTGTACCGGCACTTCTTTCCTCATCTTCGCCAGCAAATGGTTAAGACCATCGATACCGACGGTCGGGTCCTCGTCCTGCGCCCCGATGTGACGCTGCCCGTCGTTGAAACGGCGGCCCGAGAATTTCCTCGTGCCAACCAGCTCATTAAATTCGGTTATGTCAGCACTGTCTTTCGTGAATACTACGGCCGGTCGACATATGGCAAGGACTTTTTACAAGGCGGCATTGAAATTTTGGGCGACTCCAGCCCGGAATGCGACGGCGAAGTCATCGTTACGGCAGCAGAGATATTAAAGGCTGTCGGCGTCGAAAACATTCGCATCGATATCGGTACGGCTGCCTATACGAAGGCCCTGTTCGAAGGTCTTCCCATTTCGGCAGAACAGAAGGAAACCCTGAAACGATACATGGCAGAACGAAACCTCGTTGCCTGTAAGTCCTATATTGAGTCCCTCTCCCTTTCGGCGGAAGCCCGGGAAGCTCTCATTTCCCTGCCGGTTCTGTTCGGTTCCTATGCCCAGACCCTCAGCAAGGCTCGAGACTATTCGATTAACAGCGGCATGCTGAATGCCTTGTCTCGATTGGAAGCCGTTTATGATTACATCCTCTATGCCGGTTATGCCGATAAAGTCCAACTCGATTTCGGCTTTGCCAGTCCTTTGGGATATTATACGGATACCGTCTTTAAGGTGTATGTTGACGGAGCCTTGTACGATATCATCGACGGCGGCCGCTATGACCGCCTGTCGTCTCGTTTTGGCGTCGATCGTCCGGCCTGCGGCTTCGGCATGAATATCAACCTCTTGTATGAATACATGAACGATGCCGGTATTCTTGAAGATACGGAGCCGTCTTTTCAGTTAGCCGTTTCCTATACGACGAGTGATCAGCCGTTGATTCGGGACCTTATGAATTGGCGCAGTAAAGGGTTCCGCGTTGCGGCCTATCCTGATTCGTCATTTATCGATAGTTCTGATTACAGCATTCATGCCATATACCGCAACGGCTCGTATTATAAAGACGGTCAGTGCCTGACGGCAGAAGACCTGGAAACATTGATGGGGAGGTTGTAAGATGGCCATTCACATTGCCCTGGCTAAGGGCCGCATTCATAAAGCCGTCATGAAATATCTGGCCGACAGCGGCTATGAATTTCCGACGTATTCCGAAGAAAGCCGCCGGCTGATTTTTGAAGATGCCAAAGGACAGCTCAAGGTGACTTTAGTCAAATCGCCCGATGTGGCGGTCTATGTCGAACGAGGGGCGGCCGATGTCGGCATCGTCGGCAAAGACGTTCTCCTTGAAGAAGCTCCGGGAGCGGATGTCTATGAAGTTATGGACCTCGGCATCGGCTGCTGCCGCATGGCTGTCGCCGGCATTGCCGGGAAAAAAGTTGACATGACCAGGAGAATTACGATCGGTACTAAGTACCCGCGGATTGCGCGCAGTTATTTTGAAGCCAATCATCACAGTGTAGATATTATCAAACTCAATGGCTCTGTCGAATTGGCACCTATTGTCGGTTTGTCCGACGTCATCGTCGATATTGTTGAAACGGGCAACACGCTGAAAGCGAATGGACTGGAAGTCTTGAATTATTTCATGGATTTCAGTGCCCGCATGATCTGCAACCCCGTTTCGTTTAAAATGAAGTACCGTGATATTCAGCTGCTCATGGACGTCATCCGTCAGCATAGCATAAAGGCATAAGTAGGGGGAATCAGGATGGAATGGATAGATGTACCCGCCAAGGGGTTGACCTTGCGTGATATTCGCCGTATTACTCGGCGCGATCAGGCCGAAAGTGAAGATATCCGCAAGGCCGTAGAAGAAATTTTAGCCAATGTCGAACAGGACGGAGACGCAGCTGTTCGTATGTATACAAAAAAATTTGACGGTGTCGCCATCGAGGATTTCCTGGTCACGCCGGAAGAAATAGACCGGGCCGTCGCTGCCGTCGGTCCCGATTTTATGAGTATCCTTGAAGAAGGGGCGGCTAATATCCGCGCTTATCATGAACGGCAGGTGGAAAAGACTTGGTTCGATACCTTCCGTCCCGGCGTTCGCCTGGGTGCGAAATTCACACCTATTCAGCGCGTCGGTGTCTATGTGCCCGGCGGGACAGCTGCTTATCCGTCAACGGTTCTCATGGATACGATTCCGGCTCACGTCGCCGGTGTCCCGTCCATTGCCGTCTTTACCCCGCCGGCTAAAGACGGATCGGTCAATCCGTATATTTTGGCAGCGGCTCACGTCGCCGGTGCTACGGAAATTTACAAGGTCGGCGGGGCTCAGGGGATTGCCGCTGCTGCGTACGGTACGGAAAGCATTGCACCGGTCTTTAAAATCGTCGGCCCGGGCAATGCCTATGTAGCCATGGCGAAACGGTTGGTCTTCGGTACGGTCGGTATCGACATGATTGCCGGACCCAGTGAAGTCGGCGTCTTGGCAGACCACGAAGCCAATCCCGTATGGATTGCGGCCGACCTATTGGCCCAAGCTGAACACGATCGGCGGGCTGCTGTATTCCTGGTCACGCCGAGTGCAGCCCTTGCCAGTGAAGTAGAACGCGAAATCAAACGTCAGTTGGAAGACCTGCCGCGTAAGGCTATTGCTTCGGAAGCGATTGAAAAATACGCCAAGTTCTTTATCGTTAAGGATAAAGATCAGGCCGTCGACATCATGAATCTCATTGCTCCGGAACATTTGGAAATCGCCTTCCCTGATGCCGAAGACTATGCGAAAAAAATCGTCAACGCCGGGGCCATCTTTATCGGGCCCTATACGACAGAACCTTTAGGCGATTACTTTGCAGGGCCTAATCACACCTTGCCGACTATGGGAACGGCTGCTTTTTCATCTCCCCTCGGCGTCTATGATTTTGTTAAGCGCAGCAGTCTCTTGTCCTATAATAAGGAAGCCTTTGAAGCCGTAGCCGATAAGGTCATCCGCTTTGCCAATGTCGAAGGATTACAGGCTCACGGCCTGGCTGTAAGGAGGAGAATCGATGAACAATAAATGGCTTCGTCAGACCATACAATCTTTTAAGCCCTATGCGGCACCGAAAATAAACGAATCAATCGTCATTGACGCCAATGAAAGTCCTTATAATATCTTCGATTTTCCCCAGGTCGCAGAAGCCTTCCTGGCACGCATGAAACAGACGCCGTCCTACCATTACCCGGACCCCTTTGCCGGGGAACTGCGAGAAGCCTTGGCTCAATACGTCGGCTGTGGTCCGGAAGAAGTCCTGGTCGGAAATGGCGGGGATGAAATCATCAGCCTGGTCATGAACACCTTCTTAAATCCCGGAGATGTCCTGCTTACGCACACGCCGACCTTCGATATATACGGTCTCGATGCCGAAGTTCTCGGAGCTAAGGTAGTCACTGTTCCCGACCTCGACGGCTATCGTAGAGATTGTGACGGATTCCTTGAAAAGGTAAAGGAACTGCAGCCCAAGGTGACCGTTCTCTGCAATCCCAACAATCCGACGGGTGAGCTGCTGCCAATGGCGTATGTAGAAGCCGTGCTACAGGCTTCGGAAAACCCCGTCGTCATCGATGAAGCCTACTTGGAATTTGCCGGTGTGCCCAGCATCATTACCAAGCTTTCCCAATACGACAACCTCATCGTTATCCGGACCTTGTCCAAAGCTTTCGGGTTGGCCGGCTGCCGTGTCGGTTACGGCGTGGCTCAAAAATCCGTCATCGAGGCCTTGGGGCTGACGAAACTTGTCTATAACCTGAATGTCCTCTCTCAGAATGCGGCCTTGGCGGCTTTAGAATACGCCGATGACATTTTGGCTCATAATATCCCGCCGACGCTGGCGGCCCGCGACGTCTTCTATAAAGCTTTAGAGGCTGTGCCTGAAATCACAGCCTATCCCAGTGCGACCAACTTCGTCCTCATTCGCGTTCCTGACGGACCGGCCATGGACAAGGCCTTGCGCGATGCCGATATTTCCGTCCGCTCGTATAAGGCGGACAATCTCAAAGACTGCCTGCGGATTACGATTACGACAGAAGACGTCGTCCAAAAAGTCGTCGCTGTCCTTACGAAAGAGGTGAAAAAACATGCGTAGCGCTCAAATCGAACGGGAGACGGCAGAAACGCAGATTGCCGTATCCCTCAATATCGATGGTTCCGGGACCTTTGGCGGTTCGACGGGCATCGGATTTTTTGACCACATGATGAATCTCTTGGCCTGCCACAGCGGTATGGATATTACCCTTCACGTCCATGGGGACCTGGATGTCGATACCCACCATGTCTTGGAAGATTTGGCCATCGTCTTTGGCGACGCCTTGACCAAGGCTCTCGGTGATAAGAAAGGCATCCACCGCTACGGTATGTTCTACTGCCCCATGGATGAGGCTCTGACGAGGGTCGTCATCGATCTCAGCGGCCGACCGTACCTCGTTTACGATGTGAACCTTAAGGTCGAACGAATCGGTGCCTTTGAAACGGAAATGCTCCGGGAATTTCTTTACGCCCTTTCCGTTCACGGACGCATGAACCTTCACGTGACTAACTTATACGGCGTAAATGCCCATCACATCGTCGAATCGATCTTTAAAGCCTTAGGCCACGCCTTAAAGGAAGCGGTCCGCATGGACGGTGATGAAACGAGTGTCTTATCGACAAAAGGGGTGTTGGAATGAAGATTGCTGTCATTGACTATGAAGTCGGAAACCTGGCTAATGTCTATCATGCTTGGAAGCGCCTCGGCATCGAAGCGGCCATTACCCGCGATGCCTCCGTCATCCGTGACGCTGATTTAATCGAACTCCCCGGTGTCGGCGCCGTTCGGGATGCCATCGGGAACTTAGAAAAATTTGACCTCATTCCTCTCCTACAGGAACAAGTAAAAGCCGGAAAATTCTTCATGGGTGTCTGCTTGGGAATGCAGCTTTTATTTGAACAGAGTTTTGAAGGCGGAACGTATAAGGGCTTAGGTTTTCTGCCCGGCGATATCGTACCCTTTCACACGAAATTGAAAGTACCGCACATGGGCTGGAATGCCTTGGAATTTCGTCAGGACCACTGGCTCAAAAAGAATCTTCCCAAAGAGCCTTACGTGTATTTCGTTCATTCGTATCATAAAGCACCGGCTGCGACGCCTGACGTCATTGCCACGGCCGACTACGGAGAACCGGTACCGGCTATCTGCGGCCTCAACAACGTCCTTGGCTTCCAATTCCATCCGGAAAAGAGCGGCCGCGTAGGACAGCAGCTCCTGCAAAATGTCGTCGATTATGTGAAACAGGAAGGATGAGACCATGATTGTATTTCCCGCTATTGATATCCAAAACGGCCGCGCCGTCCGCTTGCGCCAAGGCGTAAAAGATGACAGTACGACCTATTTTGACAATCCTGTCGAAGCGGCTGTTAAATGGGCTGACGAAGGGGCTCTCTTTCTCCACGTCGTCGACCTTGACGGCGCTTTTTCCGGGAGCCTCGCTAACGCTTCTATTATCAGCGATATTTGTGAAGCCGTTGATATCCCCGTCGAAGTCGGCGGCGGTATCCGCAGTGAAGAAGCGATTGAAACCTATCTAGAGGCCGGCGTCAATCGGGTCATCATCGGCTCTAAGGCCGTCGAAGATCCGGACTTTATGGCTGCCATGGCTAAAAAATACGGCTCCATGCTGGCCGTATCCATCGATGCCAAGGAAGACGTCGTAGCCACCCGCGGTTGGGTCGACGGCAGCGATAAACGCGTTTTGCCTTTTGCCCAATCGATGCTGGACCTGGGCATCAATACCTTGATTTATACCGATATCAGTCGTGATGGGATGCTGACCGGACCGAATTTTACCGTCCTTGGTCAGCTCCAGCAGCTGCCTTATATTCGCCTTATCGCTTCCGGCGGCATGAGCAGCATCGACGATTTAAAAAAACTGAAGGCCATGGGCATCTACGGTGCCATTACCGGGAAAGCCTTGTACGAGGGGAAAATTACCATGGCGGAAATCCGAAGTTTAGGGGGAATGTAAGATGTTGGCGAAACGAATCGTGCCCTGCCTTGACGTCCGGAACGGCCGCGTCGTGAAGGGCAAGCAATTTAAGCACCTGCAGGATGTTGACGATCCGGTCAGCTTAGGGAAATTCTATTCAGACCAGCTGGCAGACGAACTCGTCTTTTACGATATTACGGCGACCCATGAAAAACGCCATATCTTCCTGGACGTCGTTCGCGCCGTGGCCGAAACGATAACTATCCCCTTTACGATCGGCGGCGGTATTGCCAGTATCGACGACTTTCACCAAGTCTTGCGGGCCGGTGCCGATAAGGTATCGGTCAACTCGGCGGCTGTTCGGCGGCCGGAACTGATTCGCGAGGCTGCCCAGCGTTTTGGCAGCCAGTGTGTCGTCTTGTCTATCGATGCCAAGCGCGACAACCATGGCAGCTGGCAGGTATACGTCGAAGGGGGACGTAAGAATACCGGCATCGACGCCATGGCTTGGGCCAAACAGGGCGTTGCTTTAGGGGCCGGTGAAATCTGCATGAATTCCATGGATGCCGACGGGGAAAAGGCCGGTTTCGATTTGGAATTGAACCGCCGTTTGGCTTCTGAACTTCCCGTGCCGATCATTGCCTCCGGCGGGGCCGGCACGATGCAGGATTTTAAAGACGTCTTCGATACCGGTGTCGATGCAGCCTTGGCAGCTTCGGTGTTTCACTTTGGACAAATCGATATTCCCGATTTGAAAGTTTATTTACAGGAACAGGGGATTCCCATGAGAGGGGCAGAAGTATAAATGGATAGTGTATCGATGAAAGATATAAAATTTGACGGCGCCGGATTGGTTCCAGCCGTCGTTCAAGAAGGATGCAGCGGAAAAATCCTGATGGTAGCTTATATGAATGAAGAAGCGCTCCGGCGTACTGTTGAAAGCGGCGACGCCTGGTATTACAGCCGCAGCCGAAATGAATTGTGGCATAAGGGGGAAACGTCGGGCCATTTTCAGCATGTCCGCTCCATCGCCGTCGACTGCGATGCCGATACGATTTTGCTGACTGTCGACCAAGTCGGCGCAGCCTGCCATACGGGCCATAAATCGTGCTTCTTCCGGTCCATGACAGAATGGGAAAAAAGCTACACCGGAAGCCTGTCCATCTTGTCTGACCTCAGTCGGGAAATCAGCGATAAGCGGGTTCATCCGACGGAAAAATCGTATACGTCGTATCTGCTTCAAACCGGCATCGATAAAATCTGCAAGAAAATCGGCGAAGAGTCGGCAGAAGTAATCATCGCGGCTAAGAATGCCGACCCTGTTGCCGATGATTCGTCAGAGGCGGCCGAAAACCTGCGGCTTGAAGTCTGCAAGGAGTCAGCTGACTTATTGTATCATCTGGCCGTCTTGTGGGAAGATACGGGCGTTACTGTCAATGACGTCATGAAGGTATTGGAAGAACGGTCCCACGTCAAGGGCAATAAGAAGACTGTCGGCCATTTAGATAAGACATTTTAAGAAAAGGGAGTCCCATGAAGAAGGTAATTTTTGACGTCGACGGCGTCTTACTCAGCGAAAAACGGTATTTTGACGTATCAGCTCTGGTCCTTTGGGAATGGTATTACAGTGAAAAATACTTGCATTTGGGTCAGGAGACGATTACAGCCGACCTCAGTGATGAAGCCATTGACGGTCTGCGCCGGCGTTTTTGGAAGGACGATGCCATCTTGCTGTGGCTCAAAAAACACGGCGTCAACAGCAACTGGGATATGGTCCACGCCCATCTCGTCGTCACACTGTGGCTCCTTTTAGAATCGTATACCGCACATCACGACGCCTTGAATATGGCCTTTGAGACACCGGCTGATATTCAATCCCTAGGCAGACGTCTCCGGGGCTGTGCGGTTCCTTCGGCTGAAGCCGTTTATCAGCGGCTGGTTGAAACGGTGCCCGATGAGGCCGGAAAGGACGACGTCTTCACTTACCTGAGCGATGCCGTTGCGGCTTCCTTAGGAGAGGGGACGCGCCGGTGGACGCCTCTTCATTCGCCGCTTTGGAATCTGGCCTTTGAAACCTTCCAGGATTGGTACTTTGGCGATGAACTCTATGAAAAAACCTATGGGAAAAAGGCCTATGCACCGGGAAAATCGGGATTTTTGACTCGAGAAGAACCGCTGGGCACGGTCCAAGGCATCCGCCATATGTTCCAAGAACTCAAGCGTCGAGGCTACGCCATTGCCATCGCCACCGGGCGGTCGCGGGCGGAAATGGAAATTCCCTTCCGCACCTACGGCTGGCTGAAAGAATTCGACGAGCATTACCTGGCGACCTACAGTGACGTCGAAGAAGCTGAAGGCCTGTTGAACTTATTGCTTGATAAACCGAATCCTTTCGTCTATTGTCTGGGGGCCTTTGGCAAAGATAAGGCCCGTTACGGCGACTATGTACGCCGCATGGATGATTTCAAACAGGGAACGTATTATGTCGTCGGCGATTCCCTGGCCGACGTTTGGTGTGCCAAGGCCTTAGGGGCGGTCATGATCGGGACCTTGACCGGCATCGATGGAGATGACGCCAGGGCGATGTTTGATCGAGAAGGTGTTCCGCATATCGTGCCGACCGTCGAAGCTATTTTAGATTTTTTAGTATAGGACTTATTTATGAAAATTACTGCAATCGAAATCGGGAAAATTGCCATTCCTTTAAAAACACCGTTTATTACGGCTTTGCGCCGCGTCGATGTCGCTGAAGACTTAGTCGTAAAAGTGTACACCGATGACGGCCATGTCGGGTACGGCAATGCGCCGGCAACGGTCGTCATCACCGGCGATAGTCATCAGTCGGTGGCCGGAGCCATAAAGAATGTCATCGGTCCTAAACTGACTGGCATGGATATCGATGACCGTGACCTTATTTTAGAAACGATTCAAAGGGCGATGGTCCACAATACATCAGCCAAGGCAGCCCTTGACATTGCTGTCCACGATCTCTTTGGACAGCGCTACGGCATGCCCCTCTATCGCTTCTTTGGCGGCCGCCGCCAACGTATTGCCTCAGACCTTACGATCAGCGTCAATCCGCCGGACGTCATGGCAGCCGATGCGGTAAAAGCCGTTCAGGCCGGGTACCATCATGTAAAGCTGAAAGTAGGGATTGACAGTACTGTCGACTTTGAGCGCGTCGCAGCCATCCGCAAGGCTGTCGGTAACGACATTGCCATCCGCCTCGATGCCAACCAGGGCTGGAAACCTAAGGAAGCCATCCGCCTCATCCGCGCCATGGAAGATGCCAATCTTGCTATTGAACTTATCGAACAGCCTGTAAGGGCAGCCGATTTTGAAGGCCTCAAACAAGTGACGGATCATGTCGATACGCCCATCATGGCCGATGAATCGGCTTTCAGTCCGACCGATGTTTTTCGCCTGCTTTCCATGCGGGCCTGCGACCTCATCAATATCAAGCTCATGAAGGCCGGCGGCCCATCCTCCTCGATTTCATAAA
>OQVH01001322.1_pt1 | contig 16010 bp, 12 predicted proteins | sample 1691641 | NCBI WGS metagenome assembly OQVH01 (sample SAMN03418286, study PRJEB22391) | human gut metagenome | biome: human-gut; feature: organic feature; material: feces | host: Homo sapiens | place: Italy | collected 2013-04
CCCAGTTAGCCCTGCTGGCAGGTGCTGCTGTGGCAGGCAGTATCCTGGCGTGCACGGCTGCTTATGCCAGATTTTCAGATTCCGTGACAGTGACCAATCACATATCAGTGGGAGATATCAATATTTCTCTTCAAGAACTGGAAAAAAAGGACGGCCGAGAAATGAAATATCAAGATCGCCGGATCGTTCTTCCGGGAGATGAAATATCCAAGATCCCAAGGATTACCAATCGCTCAGAGCCCTGCTGGGTAAGGGTGAAGATCTCTTATACAGATGATCTGGAAGGTTTGGATGGTCTGGATGACAGGAATCTTACAGGAATGTCACCGAGATGGATCCGGAAGGGAGAGTATTTTTATTATACCAGGAAGCTGGAACAGGGAGATAGCGTGGATATTTTTACCGGTGTGACTGTACCATCTCAATGGGATGAATCCTACCAGGATAAGAAGCTGGGGATCACCATCGTGGCGGATGCTGTCCAGGCGGCAAATTTTGCACCGGATTTCCGTGCCATGTCACCCTGGGGAAATCAGAAGATCTTAAGATGTATCCACGATACCGATGGTCTTGTGGTTCAGAAAAAAAGTCCGGTGGATCTGAAGGTGGAGTTTGAAGGAAATGCGCACAAACTGATCGCGGCTCCGGAAGACTTTTTTTCCGGATTTTCCACGGCAATGCCGGGAGATGTTTTTCATGATTCTGTAGAGATCCGTAACACAACGGAGCATGCTGCAGAGATATTCTTCCGCACATCACCGGAATGTAAATCGGTAAAGGATCAGGAATTTCTGAAAAATCTGAAGCTGGTGATCACCATGAATGATAAAAGGCTGTATTCCGGGGATCTTCTGGCTGCGTCTCTCAATAAAGCCGTGTCCCTGGGGGAATTTTCCAGCGGAGAAAAAGGAAACATGAGATTTGAGGTTACGGTTCCGGCAGAGCTGGATAATCTATATGCTTTGCGGGCAGCAGATGTGAAATGGATCTTTTCTGTGGAGGAGGATCAGGAGACGGTGGATACTAGCCCTGTTCCACGCCGGAATGGCAGGAAAGAAAGCACAGAAAGAGCTTCCGGAAATAACAGTTCTTCGGTAAGGACAACACCAGTGAAGACAGGAGATGAATCTCCTGTGATCCTGTTTGCACTGATGGCTGGTATGGCGCTGCTTACCTGCAGTCTGACGCTATGGAAAGGAGGACGAAAAAATTGAAAAGAAGAATGATCGGTGCATGGCTGGCATTGATGATCACAGCTTCTTCTCTTGTGGTTTCGGCCAGTCCTGCAGCAGATATGAGTTCGGTATCAGCAGATCCGCAGCAGGAACAGACAGAACCGGAGGAAGAAGAGGAGGCCCCGGATATTCCGGTAACAGATCAGCCTGGGGAGGCTGAGATGCCGGTTCCGACAGCCTTGCCTGAACCGGAAACGGTGGAGGAAGCTTTTGAAGAAAGTAAAGATAATACTGAAAATACGGATAGTGATGAGCTGATCGAACCGGAAGAAGAACCAGAAGCTGCTTCAAAAGAAGGAGAAAATATAGCTCTGACAGAGATACCGGAGCAGACAGAGGATCCGGGATTTACTGTATTCACGGAAGAAAACGCGGAAATCCTTACAGGAGAAAGTGAAGAGGATCAGGAACTGATCCAGGATATCGAAAACGGAGAGATCATTGCTCTTTCTGCAGCACTTCCCGGGGAGTTCCGGGAAACTGGCAGTGCGGAAGTAATCTCAGAAGGAGAGGATGCTATCGCAGCTACAGCACTTTCCCCGTCCCAGTATTATCTGGACAGCTGGACCAGGGTTTACTGCGATGAGATCTGGACAGCTGCCAATGATTTTCTTGGTTCCGGAAATAAAACCCGTATGGGATGTACGTATCGTTCTGTACATTATATTGATGATACAGGAGAGGAAAAGGTTTCGCCTCTCTATTGCCTGAAAGCAACTCAGGATGGACTGGACAGTATGACGCTGAAGAATGAGGCAGTAAAAGCACTGACTAATTCTGTGATTCAGAAGCTTTTGTACTTTGGTTACGGAGGACCGGGGGATCTGGGAACCGGATACGACCCCTCCTGCAGTCACATAGACTGGTCAAAATGGCAGAACCGTTATGTATTTACGCATATTGCGCTGTCAAAGGTATATTTTAATGACTGTGGATATGCCACAGCAGCAGAAGTAGAACATACAGGGATAAACCGCCTGATCGATAAGATCCAGACATTGACGATCCCTGCAAGAAACAAAGCTGCCGTTTATGTTTCCGAAGACGGTTCCTGGGCAGCAGCATCCGGAAAGACGATCCCGTTAAGTGTATTTCGAAGCAGACCTGCAGGTTTTCCCTTTGTTCCGGATAGTATGAAGGACGGATTTCAGATGAGTACTCTTATGAAAGTAACAGATGGAGCAAAAGCAGGGAACGGGATCACCATAACAAGAGGAGCCGCAGAAAAATGGCAGCTGGCCTACTGGACGAGCGCAGCGGATTATAATTCACAGAAAACCAATCCCAAAATGATGTCGGGGACAAGCCTGAGCCTTAAGGATGGGGCATATTTTTTTCTGATCTTTCCGTTAAATGCATCTGCGACAAAGAAGTTTTCCTGTAAAATGCTGCTTCAGCCGGTTTCCTATATCCTGGTTGACGGAAGTGCCCAGGCAGGAAAAGATGGAGTACAGGATTTTGGTGCTTACGTATACCAGGGAACAAGAGGAAGCCTTTCGTTTTCAGTAAAGCCTTCGGTTTACGGCAATGCAAAGCTGGTCAAGAAGGAACCCAACACGGGAAAACTGATCCAGGGAGCGCAGTACGGACTGTTTGCAGCAGAAGCTCTGACCTCCGGATACCGGACTATGTACAGTAAGGATCAGAAGGTTTCAACCGGAACAACAAACGCCAGTGGAGAGATCCTTTTTTCAAAACTGGTTCCGGGAAAATACTATGTGAAAGAAACGAAAGCCGCTGCAGGCTATAAACTGAACACCGCTATCAAAAATGTTACAGTAACCGGCGGAAAGACGACAACCGTCAGCGTAACGGATATCATGGATATCAGCGGAACAGTATCCATCAGAAAGAAAGACGGAAATACCGGCGATCCACTGGCAGGAGCTGAATTCACCCTGTATCAGTGGAGTAAAAAAAGCAAAGCCTACGTAACCTTAAAAAAACTGACTTATGATGGACAGAAGCGTACCTATAACTCCGGGAAATTTAATTATACCGAAGACAATCAGGGAAAATTCCGTGTGCGTGAGACAAAATCTCCTCCCAATTACACCGGAAACTGGCAGAAGAATTTTACGCTGGATAAGCCGGGAGAAAAGCAGGAATTTCTGTTTGAAGCAGTGAACTACCAGACTGAAAAACGAAGGATTGAAGTTCGTAAGATCGATGCGAAAACCGGTGAGATCCTGAAAGGTGCGGAATTTACACTTTATGAATACAGTGCAGCCAAAAAAGCCTATAAAGAAAAAGGAACTCTTCTGGATTATGACATCTCCAGTGAACTTTATGTAAGTGGTGAACTTTTGAAGACTTCGGATAATGAGGGAAAATATAAGATCGCGGAAACAAAGACTCCGCCCGGATATACAGGAAGCTGGGAAGAAGAGGTGAATATCACAGACAAGGATGCACGCCTTTCCTTTGAAGTTGTCAATGAAAAGGAAAAGGAATATAAAGGGGTGATCCGTCTGAGAAAAACAGATATCTATACCGGGGAAGTTCTGGAAGATGCGGAATTTACCGTGCTTCAGTGGAATAGAGGGAAGCAGACTTACCAGAATAACCTGGGCGGGCAGAGCATCCTGAAGTTTGACATAGAAAACGGATGGTACTCTACGGAAGAGCTGGTGCTCACAGATGACAATCAGGGAAGGTTCAAAGTAGTGGAAACAAAAAATCCGGAAAACTATACTGGCAAATACGAAAAGGAGGTAATCTTCCAGAAAAAAGAAAATACAGATACGGATACTGTGGATCTGAAAGCAGAGAATACTCCGGTAACACTTCCGCTTGGAAATATCACCATCATAAAAAAGATCAAAGAGGAGGATATTACCTGGGCTCATGGAAATCCAACCTTTTCCTTTGTGGCAGAAGGTACGGATCTATCCGGAAATCCTCACAGATATGAGGATTATGTGACCTTTACCAGAGGAAGCTATGAAACCGATAAAAATGGCTATGCAACATTATCGGTCACTCTCAGGAATATCCCGCTGGGGCAGTATACGGTCTGGGAAAAACCGGTACTACGCTACTATCTGAAAGATGTACGGGCAAATACAGAGAATGTCCGCATCATAAAAGGCGCTGCACCTGCATATGGTACAGATCCCCGGAAGATTGCTTCCGGTACGGCTGCTCTGACAATGCAAAACAAAAATGCATCGCTGACTTTTGTAAATGAGAAATCCAGATATGATCGATATTCCCATAATGACAGCATAAAAAATACCATACCCGTATCATTTTCCTGAAAAAAAGACAGGAGGGCAGGAGTAATCCTGCCCTCCGCAGCGTATTTTATATAGTAAAAAACAAACTGTAAAAAGAAATAAAAAAACTACATATATATCCAAAGATATGGTATACTTTTTTACAAATACTGTGAACTCAAGAACTCTCTGGGAGGTCGATGATGAAAACAGACGAAAAAAATCCCGTTTTTGATATTCGGGATACATTGGAAAAATACGCTTGCATTTATCGAAATACTACACTGAAGCTTTTTCAGTACTGTCAGGAGACGGATATATATGAACGTTTGGATGAATACCTGAGACCTGTAAAAAATATTACGGATTTTAAGACCAGTGGACAGAAATACAGCAATGTTTATAAAGACGACTGGAAGTACCTGACGGATTTTCTGACATCCCGGGAAGGCGGGACGATAGAAGTGCGGTGTATCAATAAAGACGGTAATGCGAGTCTTCTGACAGTACGGGGATTTATAGCACAGGATAAAAATACCGGATATCATTATTTCATAGGAAGCTCCAGAGATATCACCAGGGAGAAGCTGCAGGAAGAATTTCTTGAGGAACGTGCCCAGAAAGATCCTCTGACCGGAGTGTATAACCGCTTTTTCGGAAAAGAACTGATCGATGAATACCTTGCATCCAGAAATCCCTATGCAGGATGCGGGATGATGGTGCTTGATGTAGATTATTTTAAAAATGTAAATGATACTTACGGACATATGTTCGGTGATGAAGTCCTGAAACGTTTTGCGGAGCTGTTTGTGGCTTTGTTCGACATTAATGATGTGATCATGCGTCTGGGTGGCGATGAATTTGTGATCCTTTTGAAGGATATCAGCCATGCAGCGATCATGAAAAAGGCAGGAAAACTGATACGGGAAGTGCAGAAACTTAAATTTCCGGGAACCACGTATCTGGCAACCTGCAGTGTGGGGATCTGCTTTCTTCCGGAAAATGTTTCCGGATATACATATCAGCAGCTCTTTGAAAATGCAGACTGGGCACTTTACCAGGCAAAGAAAAATGGAAAAAACCGCTATGCTTTCTGTGATAATCTGAGACGTTTTGAGGATAAGACAGAGGAAAAGCAGGAATTATACGAGGGTGTTGAGATAGATGCCAGATATCTTCATAATGATATTGTTTCTACTGCATTTGAAATATTTGAAAAAATGAGCAGCTTTCAGGCAGCGATTGAACTTCTGATGAAAGTGATCGGTCTGAAATTCCGGCTTAACCGGATCACAGTCCTGCATACCAAGGTGGCAGAGCAGAAAATAAACAGGGTTTTTCAATGGGTTTCGGAAGAAGAATACAGGCTTTTGATAGATGAGATACATTTTTCAAAAAGTGATTTTATCACATTGTTTCGCCACAATGATGAATATGGTACTGTGGTGATTCAGGAGAATGATCTGGCTGAATATTCGGAACAGAGAAGAAAGAATGTGTTACAGTGCGGAGCAAAAACCGTAGTCTGTGCTGCCATGTACTGTGAGGGAAGCTATACAGGGGCCATTGCATACGTGACCTGCCAGGAAAAAAGGCTCTGGTCCAGAGAAGATCGTAAGCTATTGGGAGAAGTGACCAAGATCATTTCTGCGCATTATGCCAAGAACCAAGCATTTAACAGTGCTTATCGTAGCATTGCTGCAGAATCCGGACGGGATCAGCTTACCGGATTGTCTTCTTTTTCAAGATTTCGCGAAAATGTGGAGAAAATGCTGATCGGAGGTTACGGGCCGGGACATGCAGTGATATATACCGATTTTGAAAAATTTAAACGTATTAATGCAAAATACGGATATCGTGTGGGAGATCAGATCCTGCGGCAGTTTTCCGAGTATGTGATAAGCGTTCTAAAAACAGATATGGATGTATATTTTACCAGGGCGATCTCTGATCATTTTATCCTTTTCACTCCATGTGATATGGATGTTGATCCGGAAACATCTGTTTTAAAGACCAATCAGGAGTTCTTACGGCAGATGAAAGAGAAATATCCGGATATGGAGCTCTGTGTCCGCACTGGGATCTATCTGATCACCAGAGAATGTAACAATGCATCTGAGGCGATCGATGCAGCGAATTATGCAAGAAAATATGCTGCTGGAAATTGTGAAACAGGTGTTAAGCTGTATGACGAAGAACTGAAAAAGCAAAGCGATGCAGAGTGAAAGATATAGGAATACGGACCGGAATCTATGCTTTTTCAGAATTTCAGGAATAATCTTTCAGGAAAGCTTTTACAATAGAACAGAGATGTTTGCGGCAGGAGTGAGCTTATGAACAGAAGTGTTCCGGAAAGTCTTTTGATCTGTATTTTAGTCTTATGCCTGGCTCTGACACCCATTAGTGTCAGGGGAGAAACGGAAGATAGTGGAAAAGCACAGCAGCTGATCGAAGCGCCGGGTGCAGTCCTTATGGAAAAAGAAACCGGTACCGTGATCTATTCCAGGGATCCTGACACTCGAAGAAGCCCGGCCAGTATTACAAAGATCATGACATTGATCCTGATCTTTGATGCTATCCGTGAGGGAACCCTGCATCTGGAGGATAGCATTACCACCAGTGCTTATGCCAGATCCATGGGAGGGTCTCAGGTATTTCTGGAAGAAGGAGAAAAGCAGACTGCAGAAACCATGATCAAATGTATTGTGATCGCTTCCGGAAATGATGCCAGCGTAGCTATGGCGGAGCATGTTGCGGGAACAGAACAAGCCTTTGTGGAGAGGATGAACGAGAGGGCGAAGGATCTTGGAATGAAAAATACCCATTTTGTGGATTGCTGCGGGCTGACGGAATCACAGGAGCATTATACAACTCCCTATGACATTGCACTTATGAGCAGGGAGCTCATCAGCAGATATCCGGAAGTTCTTACATATTCATCTGTCTGGATGGAGGATATCACACACGTTACCAGAAAAGGATCCTCGAAATTTACACTGACCAACACAAATAAACTGCTGCGCAGCTATGAGGGGTGTATGGGACTTAAAACGGGCAGCACCAGTATTGCAAAATACTGTCTCAGTGCTGTGGCAGAACGAAACGGGATCACACTGATCGCCTCAGTGATGGCCGCACCGGACCCGAAAACAAGATTCCGGGATGCAGCAGCTCTTTTAAATTACGGCTTTTCTAAATGCACATTGTATCTGGATGATGCTCTGGAGCCACTGAAACCTATGAAGCTCCGCAAAGGAGTCAAAGAGCAGGTTCCGCTTGTATATAGAGGGAAATTCCGATATATCAGCATAGATGGAACGAAACCTGACAATGTTAAGAAAAAGTTGATCCTTCCCAAAGAACAAAGTGCGCCGGTGAAAAAAGGGCAGAAAGCAGGGGCACAGGAATACTATCAGGATGGGAAAAAGATCGGTAGTCTGGATATCCTGTACGGGGAAACAATAAAAAAGGCCGGATACCATGACTGGCTGGAAAGAACCTGTCAGGCATTTCTTTTGTGATGCCTGCAACATATTTTGACAAAAAGGGCAGACTGGATGTATAATACAACGGATTGAAGAAATAACAGAACAGGGAAGGGATTTTGGATGAAAGAGATCAGAACAGAAGATGCAGTGGGACACATTCTGTGCCATGATATCACGCAGATCATAAAAGATGAGAAAAAAGGCGTTCTTTTCAAAAAGGGGCATGTAGTGAAAGAAGAAGATATACCACTGCTGCTCTCTGTAGGAAAAGAACACCTTTTTGTGTGGGAGAAAAAATCGGGGATTCTTCACGAAAATGAAGCTGCAGAGATCCTTTACAAAATCTGTGCCGGAAACTCTTCCAAAGTACATGGAACTGAGATCAAAGAAGGTAAGATCGAGGTGGTATCAAAGATCGATGGTATTCTGAAAATACGTCGTGATGCACTTGTGGCTGTGAATTCTCTGGGAGAAATGATGATTGCTTCCAGACATGGCGATTTTCCGATAAAAAAAGGTGATAAGGTTGCAGGAACCAGGATCATTCCGCTTGTGATCGAGAAAGAGAAAATGGATGCAGCAGAGAAGGCAGCAGGAAATCTTCCGATCTTTGACATTCTCCCTTACCAGCAGAAAAAAGTAGGGATCGTCACAACCGGAAGTGAGATCAAAAAAGGACTGATCCAGGATACCTTCACACCGGTACTCCGGGAAAAGCTTTCCGGGTTTCCGACAGAGGTGACAGGCCAGGTGATGCCGGGAGATGATAAGGAAGAGATCACAAAGGCAATTCTTTCTTTCGCAGATGCAGGAGCAGATCTGATCATCTGTACCGGCGGAATGAGTGTGGATCCCGATGATCGTACTCCGGGCGGGATCCGGGATCCCGGAGCAAAGATCGTAACATATGGAGCACCTGTACTTCCGGGAGCTATGCTGCTTGTGGCATATCTTGAGAGGAACGGAAGATCCATACCGGTACTTGGACTTCCGGGCTGCGTCATGTACGCAAAAAGAACGGTATTTGATCTGATCCTGCCCAGAGTAATGGCGGATGATGAGATCAAGGCAGAGGAGATCGCCAGGCTGGGAGAGGGCGGACTTTGTCTGAACTGTCCGGTTTGTACTTTCCCAAACTGCGGATTTGGAAAATAATATGAAAAAATTCAGAATCAAACAATATGAGATCTATATGGACAAGATCCATGCTCCACAGGGCGTGCGGATGATCCTTCTTGCGGATCTTCACGGGATATCCTACGGAAAAGACAATATACGGCTGACAGAGACGATCCGAAAGCTTGCCCCGGACGTGATACTTTCTGCCGGCGACATGGCTGTACGTACAGAAACGGATACTCTGGTAACTGCATGTAAGCTGCTGACAGAGCTTGCAGGGGATTTTCCCGTGTATTATGCGCTTGGTAATCATGAATATAAAATGTTTCTTTCCGAAGAATATCGGCCATATTATGCGAAATATGAAAAGGCACTGAAAAAAGCTGGTGTGCATATTTTAAGGAACGGACATGAAGCTATGGTCCTGAAGGGAGAGCGCTTCTGTTTCTGGGGCCTGGAGCTTCCCATCGAATATTATCACAAGCCGAGATCACCGAAGCTGAAAAAAGAAGTGATGGAAGAACTGATCGGTAAACCTGAAGATAAAGGGATGCAGATCCTGCTGGCACATAATCCAAAATACGGAAAAACCTATTTTGAATGGGGCGCGGATCTGATCCTGTCTGGACACTATCACGGAGGCGTTGTCCGCCTCAGTGAACATTACGGTCTTTCATCTCCTCAATATTTGTTTCTTCCGCCGTTTTGCTGTGGAGACTTTCACAAAGGGGATCAGCATATGATCGTCAGTGCTGGACTTGGAGAACATACCATCCCCCTTCGGATCCATAATCCAAGGGAACTGCTGGTGATCGATATAAAACCTTCCGAAAAAATGAAATGAGGAAACCCTATGGCATTATCTGTTAAGCTGAATGTATTTGAAGGCCCTCTGGATCTTCTGCTTCACCTGATCGACAAAAACAAGATCGATATCTATGATATTCCTATTGTGGAGATCACAGATCAGTATATGGAATATCTGCATTCCATGGAAAAAGAAGATCTGGGGATCATGAGTGAATTTCTTGTCATGGCAGCTACTCTTCTGGATATCAAATGTAAAATGCTTCTTCCGAAAGAAGTGAATGAGGAAGGAGAAGAGGAGGACCCCAGAGCAGAGCTTGTGCAGAAGCTGCTGGAATATAAGATGTACAAATATATGTCCTATGAATTACGGGACAGGCTTGGAGATGCGGCAGGGGTTTATTACCGAAAACAGGATCTTCCGGAAGAAGTGCTGCAGTATACTCCACCGTCTGATCCCCAGGAACTTCTCCGGGGTCTGACACTGGAGCGGATGAGTGCGATCTACCAGGCTTTGATCCGCAGACAGGAAAATAAGATCGACCCGATCCGAAGTAAATTCGGAAGAATCGAAAAAGAGGAAATATCACTTTCTGATAAATTGCTGGAAATGAAGGAATATGCAAAAGCTCACCGGAAATTCAGCTTTCGCAGGCTGATGGAAAACCAGCATTCCAAAATACAGCTGATCGTGACCTTTCTGGCGATTCTGGAACTGATGAAGATGGGACATGTTCATGCAGAACAGGAAGAGCTTTTTGATGATATTCATGTGGAAGTTATCACGGATCCGGACACATGGAAGAATCTGACAGAGTTCGCAGATGAATAATATAGTAGGAATGAGGACAATAAGTGGAAATCAAACGAATTGAAGGAGAAATCGAAGCCATCCTGTTTGCAATGGGAGAAGCAGTGGAATTACCCCGTATTGCCAGAGCGATCCGTCAGGATCCGACAACAACGGAAAATATCATCCGAAATATGATGATCCGTTATCAGGAAGAAGAGCGGGGGATCCAGATCATAGAGCTCGAAAACTCCTTTCAGCTTTGTACAAAAAAAGAATACTATGATTCTCTTATCCGGATCGCAGCGCAGCCAAAGAAACCCACTCTGACAGACGTTATGCTTGAAACCCTTTCGATCATTGCCTACAAACAGCCTGTTACAAAAGCAGAGATTGAAAAGATCCGAGGGGTAAAATGTGATCATGCCATCAATAAGCTGATGGATTATGATCTGGTGAGAGAACTTGGACGTCTGGATGCTCCGGGTCGCCCAATCCTCCTGGGAACCACCGAAGAATTTCTGCGCTGCTTTGGTGTCCAGGGGCTGGAAGACCTTCCGGAAATGGATCCGGTCCAGCTGGAGGATTTCAAGGCGGAAGCAGAGGAAGAGATCCAGCTGAAGCTGGACGTATAACAAATAACACGGACAGATGCCGGTTTACCGGGACCTGCCGGACAGATCAGAAAACAGAAGAGGAGTGACGAAAATGCCCACAACATACGCACATGATCTTTTTGGAAAAAGGGTTTACCGGAAACTTTCCGCAAAATTACAGCATCTGATCCGAAGCAACGGAAATCTGTACCGGATCGGACAGCATGGTCCGGATATCCTGTTTTATTATTTTATATCCAAAAATCCGGTGACACAGTACGGAGTGCAGATGCATGGACGGAAAGCAAGAGAATTCTTTGAAAAGGGCATGGCGAAGGTCCGGGAGGAAAAAAATCCTGCACTGATGGCTTACCTGCTGGGGTTCGGATGTCATTATATCCTGGATTCTACCTGTCATCCTTACGTCAATCAGGTAGCTGCCGAGGGGAAAATCTCACATACGCTCTTTGAGAAGGAATTTGACCGTATGCTGATGTATGAAACCGGCAAAGATCCATTGCGTTTTTATCCGTCGCATGGGATCCGTGCCAGTTTTCTCAGTGCATGGACGATACACCAGGTACTACCGGCGATCCGTACCGGGAACATTTATCTGTCATTGAAAATGATGAAGATATTCACCTGTATTTTGGTATGTGATGATGGAGGAAGGAAGAGACGCCTTTCGGAACATGCCCTTTCCCCCGCAGGAAAAAAGAGATCTGCGTTTATTACCGAATTTTTTATGAGCCCGGAGCCGGAGATCGACTGTAAGGAGGAGCTTCTTAAGCTGGACAGTCTGATGGAAGAGGCACTTGCCAAGGCACCGGATATGCTGGAAGAGCTTGCTACACTGGCAGTCAGGCCAGGACATCTTTCTGACAGATGGGATCTGACCTTTAACGGATGATCGATCCCGGCAGACAATAGATACAAGTGATATCTGAATGCTATCCCCGCATAAAATTAAATATAACAGTTACTGTAAACAGTTATATGAACCGTGTACGGGGTGATGCATTATGAGCAAACGGCGTATGGCCGCTGTCGTGCTGGTGACAGCGGTCCTTATTATTTGTCAGATCTTTCCGGTAAAGGCGGCAGATGGCGAAAATCTATATGCACTTTCTGCAGTTCTTATGGATGGGGAGAACGGCCGTGTGCTGTACGGAAAAGAAGCATACAAAGGACGGCCGAATGCCAGCACCACAAAGGTAATGACCTGTATTCTTGCTCTGGAGCTGGCAAAGGGAGATGATTACGTACAGGTTTCCGGGAATGCGGCATCTCAGCCACAGACACGTCTTGGCATGCGGGAGGGACAGCAGTTTTATCTGGAGGATCTTCTCTATTCACTGATGCTGAAAAGCCATAATGATTCCGCTGTGGCCATCGCGGAACATATCGGCGGCTCCGTAGAAGGTTTTGCAGAGAAGATGAATGAAAAAGCAAAAGAATTGGGATGTAAAGATACACATTTTGTTACACCCAATGGTCTGGATGGAGAAGATGAAGGCGGTATCCATCATACAACAGCCCGGGATCTTGCCTTGATCATGGCGTATGCAATAAAAAATGCAACATTTGTCCATATTACCCAGACCAGAGATTATACTTTCACGGATATCTCAGGAAAAAAGCATTATTCGGTACATAATACCAATGCTTTCCTGGATATGGAAACAGGAGTGATCTCCGGAAAAACAGGATTTACAGGAAATGCCGGATATTGTTATGTCTGCGCAGTCCGACAGCACGAGCGATTATTTATCGTGGCTCTCCTGGGATGCGGATGGCCCGGAAATAAAAATTATAAATGGAGCGATACTAAGAAGCTTCTTTCCTATGGCAGGGAAAATTATCAGTATGTGATGCTACCGGAGCTTCCGCAGCTGCCTGAGATCCCGGTAACAGAAGCAACACCGGGAAAAGAAGATCCATATCCGCAAAAGTCCTATCGTTCCGGATATCCTCCCAAACAGGTTATGCTGAAAATACACGCAGTACTTTCTGAAAAAGATCGTGAGAAAAGATATCTTCTGAAAAAAACAGAAACGATCACATGGGAAACGGAGCTTCCGGATAAGCTCCCGGCACCAATACAGAAAAACCAGAAGATCGGTACACTCCATGCAAAGCTCAACGGAAAAGAACTCCTTTCCTGCCTTGTAACCGCCGATGACAAAATCGACAGAATTACCTATAAATGGTATGTTGATAAAGTATTTAAGGATTATTTCCATTAATTTAGCGACCCCTGGCATAAGTCAGGGGTTAATTTTTTAACGTTCGTGACGAAAAGTATTGAATTTTCTGCAAAAAAAAGGTACAATTATACTCGGCTGAATTTTTGGTTATATTAATAAAAAAATGGAGGGCATAGTATAATGAGTAATGCGACACAAAGCGTAGCGGCTGCAAGGATCGATTCCCTGCTTGACGCCAACAGTTTTGTTGAGATCGGACAGGCTGTCACAGCCAGAGCTACAGATTTCAACATGACTGAAAAAAAAGCACCTTCAGACGGTGTGATCACCGGATATGGTGTGATTGACGGCAGTCTGGTGTATGTATACAGCCAGGATGCATCTGTACTGAACGGAACAGTTGGTGAGATGCATGCCAAAAAGATCGCCAAAATTTATGATCTCGCTCTGAAAGTTGGAGCACCTGTTATCGGTCTTGTAGACTGTGCGGGACTTCGTCTTCAGGAGGCTACCGATGCACTTGAGGCATTTGGTGAGATCTATCTGAAACAGACACTGGCATCCGGTGTTATTCCACAGATCACTGCTGTTTTTGGAACATGCGGCGGTGGAATGGCAGTTGTACCGGCTCTTACAGACTTTACATTTGTAGAGGAGAAGAAGGGCAGACTGTTTGTAAACACTCCAAATGCACTGGAAGGAAACAGAGTGGAAAAATGCGATTCAGCTTCCGCACAGTTCCAGAGCGAGGAGACAGGACTTGTTGACGGCATCGGAACAGAAGAGGAGATCCTTGGACAGATCCGTACACTGGTCAGCATGCTTCCGGAGAACAATGAAGACAATGACAGCTTCAAGGAATGCACAGATGACCTGAACAGAGTATGTGATGATATTGCAGGCTGCACAGGCGACACAGCTATTGCGCTTTCAAGAATCGCTGATAATGGTGAGTTTTTTGAAACAAAGGCAGCTTACGGCCAGGATGTCGTAACAGGCTTCCTTCGTCTGAACGGAGCTACCGTTGGCGCTGTTGCAAACAGAAGCGAATCTTACGATGCTGATGGCAATAAGACAGAGATTTCCGACGGAACTCTTTCTGCAAGAGGTGCAAGAAAAGCAGCAGACTTCGTAAAATTCTGTGATGCTTTTGAGATTCCGGTACTTACTCTTACTAATGTAACAGGATTTAAAGCTACACTCTGCAATGAGAAGATGATGGCTAAATCTGTAGGTGAGATGGTACATGCTTTTGCATCTGCAACTGTACCGAAGGTAAATGTTGTAATTGGTAAAGCATACGGAACTGCATACGTTGCCATGAACAGCAAATCTGTCGGAGCAGATATGGTTTATGCATGGGATACAGCTGAGATCGGTATGATGGATGCTTCCCTTGCAGCAAAGATCATGTATGAGGGAGCTGACGCTTCTACACTGAATGAGAAGGCAGCTGAGTACAAAGAACTCCAGAACGGTATCGCATCTGCAGCAGCAAGAGGATATGTGGATACTGTGATCAAAGCAGAAGATACAAGAAAATATGTAATCGGTGCATTTGAGATGCTGTTCACAAAAAGGGAAGACCGTCCATCCAAAAAGCATGGAACAGTCTAAGTGAGGTGAGCGTATGAGACAGTTTTATAAAAAGATCTCTTCTGTCTGCATGGCACTTCTTTGCATAGCTGCACTTCTGATCGGATGCACAGCTACTGCATGGGCTGCTGATGAGATTGATGATTCTGTAAAGAGTCAGCTTGTCACAACAACCAAGGGCCTGACGGATGCGATCATCGCAATGTCCGAGGATGATATCCAGGGATATCTGGAATCAGAGGATGCTTTCACACAGAGTGCTGCAAGTGCATGGGATGGCTCCAGAGAAGAGCTTGGTGAGAAAAAAGGTGATATCGAGGAGAAAGATATCACAGTGGAGTATTCCGATGATCAGTATACCGTTGTTGTTCCGGTATCCTTCGAGAAAAACAAAGCGAATTTCACTTATGTATTTGATAAATCAGGAACCCCGACTTCTCTTACAGTTGATGTGAATTATACACTGGCACAGAACATGGAGAAGGCAGCGATGAATACAGTGATGGGTCTCGGAACTGTATTTGTGATCCTGGTATTCCTGATCTTCGTGATCTCTCTTTTCAAATATATTCCCGGACTTGTGGAAGGAAAGAAAAAAGAGAGTACACCGGCTCCGGCAGCCGCAGCACCGGCTCCGGTTGCAGCACCAGTTGCTGAGCCTGCTGTTGAGGATGTGACAGATGATGGTGAGCTTATTGCCGTGATCGCTGCAGCGATCGCTGCTTCTGAAGGCAAAACAAGCACAGACGGATTCGTAGTACGTTCCATCCGCAAAGTCAACCGCAGAAAAAGATAATCATTATTTAGGAGGATTTTAAAATGAAGAGTTATACAATTACTGTTAACGGAACAGCATATGAAGTTACTGTAGAAGAGAACGGAAACGCAGCAGCTCCAGTTGCAGCAGCACCAAAAGCAGCAGCTCCGGCTCCTATATTTGTTACATAAGACATT
>OQVH01001323.1_pt1 | contig 16002 bp, 10 predicted proteins | sample 1691641 | NCBI WGS metagenome assembly OQVH01 (sample SAMN03418286, study PRJEB22391) | human gut metagenome | biome: human-gut; feature: organic feature; material: feces | host: Homo sapiens | place: Italy | collected 2013-04
CCAGTGTCCGGGACAGGTTCTTAGCAGCACGACCTCTCCCGGCGGCGGCGGTGAGCAGGGCCCTGCTTCCCGCGTACCCGAAGCAATGCTGAGCCAGATTACCAGTTGCGGTATTACTACTGTTCTGGGCCTGCTGGGTACAGACGGTGTAACCAGAAGCGTAGAAAACCTGGTAGCTAAAGCACGCGCACTGACGGAAGAAGGCATTACCGCCTACTGCCTGACCGGTGCTTACGGTATCCCTTCTCCGACCATTACCGGTTCTATCGAAAAGGATATCATGATGGTTCCACCGATTATCGGCACCAAGATTGCAGTAAGCGATCATCGTAGCTCTAATCCTCAGGGACCGGAGCTGATTGAGATTGCTACCGCAACCCGTCGCGGTGGCCTGTTGGCCAACGTTGCCGGCCTGGTAACCATGCATATGGGTTCCGGTGTTGGTAAGCTGGACCCGCTGTTCTACGCATTGGACCATTCCGATGTTCCTGCAAAGAACTTCCTGCCTACTCATATGCTGCGTACTCACGAGCTGATGGAAGAAGGCGCAAAGCTGGTACGTCGCGGCGGCTATTTCGACATGACTGCCGGCAGCACTGATGAAGATATGGAAATCGGCGCTGAGCAGATTATGGAAATCCTGAGCTGGGAGGGCATGAGCACCGATCATCTGACGATGAGCAGTGATGCTTTCGGTTCTCAACCTAAGTTCAATGAAAACGGTGACTGCATCGGTCTGACCTACTGCTCTCCTAAATATCTGCATCTGACTATCAAGAGTCTGGTGCGTCGCGGTCTGCCGTTGGAAGAGGCTATCAAGCTGCTGACCTCTACACCTGCCGAGCTGCTTGGCAAAACCGGCGTAAAAGGCTGCGTTGCAGTCGGTGCGGATGCTGACCTGCTGGTGTTGGACGAAAACCTGGATATCGACGCATTGTTTGCTAAAGGCCAGGTTGCACTTCTGGATAAAGAGATTGTACTTAAAGGCCGCTTTGAATAAGCTGCGGCTATGCGAATACAGACACATCGAAGATGGTGTGTCTGTATTTTTTTTGACAAAAATCTTGACAACTTGCGTAATTTATGATAACATATCATACTACATCATTATTATTTTTGCAGGTGTAAATTTTGACAACAAATACTGCCGGGTCAGTGGTTGAACGGCGTATCTTGCTTATAATGAAAGATGAGGCAGATCATCGAAGACAACTGACAAGGTCCTTGTGGTAAGAACCTTGTTGTTTTTTTTGTCACGCATGATTCGCCGAGTTTAGTGTGCTGATAATACAAGAAGGGGTGAGGAATTACATGTTTAAACCGGTTCCAGTAGGTGATAGGACTCGGTATAGTTATGCAAGAATCAATGAAATTTTGGCAATGCCTCATTTGATTGATATCCAGAGAAAATCCTACGAATGGTTTGTTCAAAAGGGCCTCATGGAGATTCTGCATGACATTTCTCCTATTAAAGACTTTGCAGGTAATCTGGAGCTTTCCTTTGAAAGCTTTGAATTAGGAACTCCGAAATACAGCGTTGAAGAGTGCAAGGAGAGAGATGAATCCTATTCTGCACCGATGAACGTTAAAGCACGCCTGATTTTCAAAGACAAGGAAAAAGGCGAAATTAAGGAATCCTCTGTATTTATGGGCGATTTCCCGCTGATGACCGATACCGGTACCTTTGTTATCAACGGTGCTGAACGTGTTATCGTCAGCCAGCTGGTGCGTTCTCCCGGCGTTTACTATAGTGTAACTATGGATCCAAGCGGTAAAAAGATTTACGGTACTACTGTAATTCCTAACCGTGGCGCTTGGATTGAATATGAAACTGACATTAATGATATTATTTCTGCTCGTGTAGATCGTACCCGTAAGGTTCCGGCAACCGTGCTGCTGCGTGCTCTGGGCTTGTCTTCCAATGATGAGATCCTGGCTTGCTTCGGCAATCATCCTGCGCTGCTGGCAACTCTGGAAAAGGATACTACCACTAACAGAGATGAAGCTATGCTGGAGCTTTACAAGAAGCTGCGTCCGGGCGAGCCTGTTATTCTGGAAAACGCCGTACAGCTGATTGAAAACACCTTCTTCGACAGCAAGCGTTATGACCTGGCTAATGTTGGCCGTTATAAACTTAACAAAAAGCTTGGCTGGCGCAACCGCCTGAGCGGTACCGTACTGGCTGAGGCTATTGCTGATGAAGAAACCGGCGAAATCATCCTGCCGGCAGGCACTAAGATGACCGATGAAAATCTTGATAAGATTGCAGAAAGCGGCATTTATAACGAACGCGGTCTGCGTGCTGTCAAGGTTCAGAACCATGAAGAAGAAATGCTTCTGATGTTCACCACCGGCATCGATGAAAAAATGCATACCGTTACCAATGAGGATGTATTTGCTTCCTTTAACTATTTGCTGAACCTGATGGATGGTCATGGCACCGGCGATGATATTGACCATTTGGGCAACCGTCGTGTACGCTGCGTTGGCGAATTGCTGCAAAACCAGTTCCGTATCGGTCTTTCCCGTATGGAACGCGTAGTAAAAGAGCGAATGACTATTCAGGACAACGAGGTTATTACCCCGCAGGCTCTGATCAATATCCGTCCTGTTGTTGCTGCTATTAAGGAATTCTTTGGCAGCAGCCAGTTGTCCCAGTTCATGGACCAGAACAACCCTCTGGCAGAGCTGACTCATAAACGTCGTCTGTATGCCCTCGGCCCCGGCGGTCTGTCCCGTGAGCGCGCAGGATATGAAGTCCGCGATGTACACAACTCCCACTATGGCCGTATGTGTCCTATCGAGACGCCTGAAGGTCCTAACATCGGTTTGATCGGTTCTTTGTCCACCTATGCTGTTATCAATGAATACGGCTTTATGGAAACTCCGTACCGTGTTGTTGATAAAGAAAATAAACGTGTAACTGAAGAAATCAGATACATGACTGCGGACGAAGAAGATAAATATATCGTAGCACAGGCCAACGAACCGTTGGATGATGATGGTTACTTCCTGGGCGAGCGTGTTACCGCCCGTGCTAAGGATGATGTCCTTTCCATTACTCCGGATAAGGTTGACCTGATGGACGTTTCTCCTAAACAGGTAGTATCTATCGCAACCGCGCTGATTCCGTTCTTGGAGAACGATGACGCTAACCGTGCTCTGATGGGTGCGAACATGCAGCGTCAGGCTGTACCTCTGCTCTGCACTCAGGCTCCGATTATCGGTACCGGTATGGAATACAAGGTTGCTTCCGACTCCGGTGTCTGCGTTCTGGCTAAACGTGCCGGCGAAGTTATCCGCGTAGTAGGCAACGAAATCCGTGTACGTGCAGAAAACGGTGAAGTGGATGTATATCCACTGCTGAAATTCAAACGTTCCAACCAAGGTACCTGTGTTAACCAGCGTCCTATCGTCTTTAAAGGCGATAAGGTTACCGAAAAGCAGATTCTGGCTGACGGCCCTGCTACCGATCACGGCGAGCTGGCTTTAGGTCACAACGTAATTGTTGCTTATATGCCTTGGGAAGGCTATAACTACGAGGATGCTGTTCTGCTGAACGAGGATCTGGTAAAGGCTGATATCTTTACCTCTATCCATATTGAAGAATATGATTGTGATGCCCGCGATACCAAGCTTGGTAAAGAAGAAATTACCCGCGAAATTCCTAACGTATCCGACGAAGCTCTGAAGGATCTGGATGAGCGTGGTATTATCCGTATCGGTGCCGAAGTACGCCCTGGCGATATTCTGGTAGGTAAGGTTACTCCGAAAGGCGAAACCGAGCTGACTGCAGAAGAACGTCTGCTGCGTGCAATCTTTGGTGAAAAGGCACGTGAAGTACGTGACAGCTCCCTGCGTGTACCGCACGGCGAAGCAGGTAAGATTGTCAGCGTTAAGGTATTCAGCCGTGAAAACGGCGATGATCTGCCGCCTGGAGTAAACGAACAGGTTCGTGTACATATTGCCCAGAAACGTAAGATTTCCGAAGGCGATAAGATGGCAGGCCGCCACGGTAACAAGGGTGTCGTTTCCCGTATTATGGCACGTGAGGACATGCCTTTCCTGCCGACCGGCGAACCGGTACATATCGTACTGAATCCGTTGGGCGTACCTTCCCGTATGAACATCGGACAGGTACTGGAGAACCATCTGGGCTGGGCAGCACGTGCGCTGGGTATGGAAATTGATACTACCAACCTGGCAGCTAAGCTGAATGCCGTTGAAAAAACCGGCGCAGCAGAAGGTACTCCGGAATTTGAAGCAGCCTTCAAGGAAGAGCTGGCTAATTCCGAAACCGCTAAGAAATTAGAGCATTACGGCTACGATTATGAAAAATATGGTATGCCGGAAACTGTTGAAATTGATAAATTCGGTGGCAAGAGCGTAAAAGCAGTACAGATTTCCGTACCTGTATTCGACGGTGCGCATGAGCAGGATATTGCTGATGCACTGGAGCTTGCAGGCATTGATAAAACTGCTAAGACCACTCTGTATGACGGTCGTACCGGTGAACCCTTCGATAACCCTGTTACCGTTGGTCTGACCTATTACCTCAAGCTTCACCATTTGGTTGATGATAAGATCCATGCCCGCAGCACCGGCCCGTACTCCTTGGTTACCCAGCAGCCGTTGGGTGGTAAAGCACAGTTCGGCGGCCAGAGATTTGGTGAGATGGAAGTTTGGGCGCTGGAAGCATACGGCGCTGCTTACACCCTGCAGGAAATCCTGACTGTTAAGTCCGATGACGTTGTTGGCCGTGTTAAGACCTACGAAGCAATCGTTAAGGGCGAAAATGTACCTGATCCTGGTATTCCTGAATCCTTCAAGGTACTGGTTAAGGAATTGCAGTCCATCGGTCTGGATATCAAGGTTCTCAACGAGGACGAGGAAGAGGTTTCCTTGCGCGACGATGAGGATGACGATATTGCAACCACCGCTCGTGAGGTTGATTTAGACATCAATGGCCAGGTAGTTGAAAACGCACCTGAAAAGCCTGTTGATGATTATGCTGATAATGACGCTACCGAGGATGATAGTGATTCTGGGGACATCATTGCCGATATGGGTAATTTCACTATTACCGATAATCCCGATGGTGACTTAGATGATCCGACTAATATGTAAGAGAAGGGAGCGAATGATTCTTGATCGACGTAAATAATTTTGTGTCTATGCGTATCGGTTTGGCTTCTCCGGACCAGATTAGAGCCTGGTCCTACGGCGAGGTAAAAAAACCCGAAACCATCAATTACAGAACCCTGAAGCCGGAACGGGATGGCCTGTTCTGCGAAAGAATCTTTGGCCCTACTAAGGATTGGGAATGTCATTGCGGCAAATATAAACGCATCCGTTATAAGGGTATTATCTGCGACAAGTGCGGCGTTGAAGTTACCCGCAGCAAGGTTCGTCGTGACCGTATGGGTCACATCGAACTGGCTGCGCCGGTTTCCCATATCTGGTACTTTAAGGGTATCCCCAGCCGTATGGGCTTGATTCTGGATATTTCTCCGCGTAGCCTGGAAAAGGTTTTGTATTTTGCAAGCTTCATCGTACTTGACCCCGGTGAAGGCACTGACCTGGTTAAAGGCCAGCTGCTGACCGAGCCCGAGTACATGGAAAAACGTGATAAATATCCTGAAGCAGGCATCCGCGTAGGTATGGGCGCTCAGGCTATTAAAGAGCTGCTGGAAGCTATTGATCTGGAAGCTTTGACAGAGCAATTGCGCCATGAAATGAAGGAGCTGAGCGGTCAGCGCCGTGTACGTGCTATCCGCCGTCTGGAAGTAGCCGAAGCATTCCTGAAATCCGGCAATCGTCCTGAATGGATGATTATGGATGTAGTTCCGGTTATTCCGCCTGAACTGCGTCCTATGGTACAGCTGGATGGCGGTCGTTTCGCAACCTCCGACCTGAACGATCTGTATCGCCGTGTTATTAACCGTAACAACCGTCTGAAACGTCTGCTGGAGCTGCATGCGCCCGATATCATTGTCCGCAATGAAAAACGTATGCTGCAGGAAGCAGTAGACGCTTTGATTGATAACGGCCGTCGCGGCCGTCCGGTTACCGGCCACGGCAACCGTCCTCTGAAATCCTTGTCCGACATGCTCAAGGGTAAACAAGGCCGTTTCCGTCAGAACCTGTTAGGTAAACGTGTTGACTATTCCGGCCGTTCCGTAATCGTTGTAGGTCCTGAGCTGAAAATGCATCAGTGCGGCTTGCCGAAGGAAATGGCTCTGGAGCTGTTCAAACCCTTCGTTATGAAGCGTTTGGTAAACAGCGGTGAAGCAACTAACATTAAGAGTGCTAAGCGCATGGTAGAGCGTGCTACCAACGCTGTATGGGACGTTCTGGAAGAGGTAATCAAGGAACATCCTGTACTGCTGAACCGTGCACCGACTCTGCACAGACTGGGCATTCAGGCTTTCGAGCCTATCCTGTCCGAAGGCCGTGCTATTAAGCTGCATCCTCTGGTATGTACCGCTTACAACGCCGACTTTGACGGTGACCAGATGGCTGTCCATCTGCCGCTTTCCGTTGAGGCTCAGGCTGAAGCACGTATGCTGATGATGTCCGTAAACAACATCCTGGCACCGAAAGACGGCAAGCCTGTTGCTGTTCCTACCCAGGATATGGTTTTGGGTTCCTACTATCTGACTATTGAAAAGACCAGCAAGGATGACCCGAACGTTAAGGGTGAAGGAACCCGCTACAGCAGCGTGGATGAAGCTCAGCTGGCTTACTTCCACCATGCGGTAGATCTGCAGGTACCTATCGAGGTTTATATTCCCAACAGCGAAATCTATGATGAAGAAAAGGGTGCAGCTGTCGGTGAAACCGGTATGTCCCTGGTAGTTACAACTGTAGGTAACACTATTTTCAATGGCGAGCTGCCTCTGGAAATGCGTTACTATCATAAAGAAAAAGATCAGGTTGTTGAGAAGCGCCTGGATGCTTCCGGTAATGTTGTGGAAACAACCGTTGAAGTTGAACGTTGGCATCTCGGCAAGCTGATTGACAAGAAAGAATTGGGCAGACTCGTTGCTAAGGCTCACAAGCTGTATGGCAACCTGCGTACTGCCGAGATTCTGGATATTGTTAAGAAAATGGGTTACGATAATGCTTGTAAATCCGGTATTTCTATCGCAACCTCCGATATTCAGATTCCTGCTGAAAAAGAAGTTATTCTGGAAGCAACAGAGCATGAGGTTGATAAGGTTGAGCGCCTTTTCCGCCGTGGTTTGATGAGCGATGACGAACGTTATCGTAAGGTAATTGACCTGTGGAACGAAGCAACCGATAAGGTTACCGATAAGCTGATGAAGTCCACCATGAACAAGTTCAATCCTGTTTCCATGATGGCTGACTCCGGTGCCCGCGGTAACAAACAACAGATTCGTCAGCTGGCCGGTATGCGTGGTTTGATGGCCGATCCTTCCGGTCGTATCATTGACCGTCCTATCAAATCTAACTTCCGTGAAGGCCTGACCATTTTGGAATACTTCATTTCTTCTCATGGTGCTCGTAAAGGCTTGGCCGATACCGCACTGCGTACCGCTGACTCCGGTTACCTGACTCGTCGTCTGGTTGACGTTGCACAGGACGTAATTGTCCGTGAGGATGATTGCGATATCGTTGGTATGAACCTGGTTAAGGAACGCAGCCGTCTGAGCAAGGCTGTTCTTGGTGCAAGCCAGAACAAAATTCGCGAAAAGGTTATGGGCCGTACTCTGGCTTCCGGCGTACTTGATGAAGAAGGCAACCTGATTGCTGAAGCAGATACCAACATCACCGAAGAGCTTTTTGCTAAGCTCAACGATGCAGGTGTTGAAGAAATTAATCTCTATTCCGACGAAGATATGAACGGTGAGGATATCGAAAATGTTCGCATCAACATCAGCGATACCTTTGCTCATAATGTGCTGAAGGAAGCAATGATGCATAACTTCAACGGCAAAGAGATAGCAGCAGATATTGTTAACGGTGCAGGCGAGGTGCTGGCACATACCGGCGAAACTATGACCGAAGACATTATCAACGCTGTTCTGGCTGACGGTACCGTTAAGGAGCTGCGTATCCGCAATAACGAAATTGCCGGCATTGAGGTTGAGGCAATTACCGAAGGCAAAAAAGAGAAAACCATCATTGAAACCCTGCATGACCGTATCATTGGCCGTAACCTGGCTGAGGATATTCTGGATGAAAATGGTGAAATTCTTTATCATATCAATGAATATGTTACCGAGCCTATGGCAGAGCGTATCTGCCAGCTGCGTGAAAAGGTTAAAATCCGCAGCGTACTTACCTGTAAGGCTAAGTTCGGCGTTTGCCGCAAGTGCTATGGCCGCAACCTGGCAACCGGCAAGAATGTTGATGTTGGTGAGGCAGTCGGCACTATTGCCGCACAGTCCATCGGCGAACCTGGTACTCAGCTGACCATGCGTACGTTCCATACCGGCGGCGTTGCAGGTGCAGACGATATTACCCAAGGTCTGCCTCGTGTCGAGGAGCTGTTCGAAGCACGTAAACCGAAACATCCCGGCATTCTGTCCGAGGTTGCAGGTCACGTACATATTACCCAGGAAGGCAACAGCCGCAAGGTAACCGTAATGGCACTGGATGGCGAAAACCAGGAATACCAGATTCCTTATGGTGCTAAGCTGTCTGTTGTTGAGGGTGAGGAAATCGCTAAGGGCGACCGTCTGACCGAAGGTTCTCTTAACCCGCATGACGTACTGCGTATCAGCGGCGTGAAGGCTACTCAGAACTATCTGGTATCTCAGGTAGTAGGCGTTTATAAGTCTCAGGGCGTAGATATCAACAGTAAGCACATCGAGGTTATGGTTCGTCAGATGATGCGTAAAATCCGCATCGAGGAATCCGGTGACACTACAATGCTGCCGGGTGAAGACGTTGATGTGGCAGAATTTGAAGAGCAGAATACCGAGATGCTGGAAGCAGGCAAGACTCCTGCAGAAGGCCGTGCTATCCTGCTGGGTATCACCAAAGCTTCTTTGGCCACCGACTCCTTCCTGTCCGCTGCTTCCTTCCAGGAAACCACCCGCGTACTCACCGATGCCGCTATCAAGGGCAAGGTTGACCCGCTGCTGGGCCTGAAAGAAAACGTTATCATCGGTAAGCTGATTCCGGCAGGTACCGGTATGAGCCGTTATCGTGATATCAAAGTTAAATATAATGTTCCGATGCCCGAAGTTGCAACTGCTGAAACCGCAGCAGAGGAAACTCCCGATAAGGAATAACGTATAAGCAAGCGCGCCTCAAAGCCTCAAGCTCTGAGGCGCTTTGCTCTCTAAGGAGAACTATTTTATGCTGATAAAAAAATTCCCTGTTCCCTGTCGCGTTGATTATGTTCCTTCTCCCTATGAGCCGGATGAGGACGGCGTGCAGGATGTCGGCTATTATAACGGCAAGCTGAGTGACGGCCGTGCCTATCGCCTGGAATGCTGGCGTATGGACGATATGCTGATGCTTACAGTAATGTTTTCCGACCGCTGCCTTGAGGGCTACAGACGTGAGGATATGGCGCTTTTGCTGGAGCTGGAAGATATCGTATGCTTTACAGGCACCAGCCGTAAGCTGCAGGCTACACGCACGGAGGATGACCGCGGACAGACTGTATGGGCCATTAATATAATGCTGGCCAATAAAAAAGGCACCTATGCGGAAATTGTGCCGTCATTGAACAGATATATCATGTAAGACAATCGCTGCTGAAGGCAAAGCCTTGGCAGCGATTTTTCAGTTAAAATTAATTTTACATGCCTATACTGCATTGTGATACAATAGCTGTAACGGAGGCGGAAGCAATGAAGATTTTATTAGCTGAGGATGATATAAATTTAGGCAAGCTTTTGAGCATGCTGCTGAAAAAGCAAAATATAACTGTGAACTGGGTGCAGGATGGCGAGGCTGCCTATGATGCTGTGTATGCCGACGGCTATGATGTGCTGGTATTGGACTGGATGATGCCGCTTTTGAGCGGCCTTGATCTGTGCAAGCGCCTGCGCGAAGAGGATTATCAGGGTAAAATATTGCTGCTGACGGCCAAGGATACGTTGGCTGATAAGGTGCAGGGCTTAAACAGCGGTGCCGATGACTATCTGGTAAAGCCTTTTGAGCTGGAGGAGCTGGTGGCGCGTCTGAACGCTCTGTGCCGCCGTCAGGGACAGTACAGCGCGGAAAAGCTGTGTTACGGTGCTTATACTTTGGAAAGCTCTACCTATTGTCTGGCCTGCGGCGAACGCCGTGTGGAGCTGCGCCAGCGTGAATTCAAGCTGCTGGAGCTGCTTTTGCGCAACCGTGGGCAGGTTATGCCGCGTGCGGTGCTGCAGGACCGTATCTGGGGCATTGACAGCGATGTGACGGACAACAATCTTGATGTGCATATCCGTCTATTGCGTAAAAAGATTATGGAGCTGAACGGAGAAGAGTTAATTAAAACGATGCGGGGCGTGGGCTATTATGTGGAATAAGCCTTTTGAAAAGCTGCGCAGGCGTATGACCTGTTTATATGCAGCCATCTTCGGCGCGTTGATTTTGGTAATTGTAGCTGCTGCCTATACCTTTATCTGGTGGGAAATACTGGCGCATGAAAAGGAAAACCTTGTAGCGCAGATTTACCATGAGGGCGAGGAATGGGTGGAGTCCGAGGAGGCTCCCTGTTCTGAAGCGGCTATCCGCAGCGGCAAGATGCTTGCTTACTTTGTGGATGCGGAGGGTACGAGAGTTATTTTGAACCAGCTGGGGCAGGGCGAGGCCGGACAGGAAATTATGCAGCATAAAGCTGACTGGCCGAAAGAGCTGAATACATCGCGCCTTTTGCGGATGCATGGAGCAAACGGAGAGCGTTATCGTTATTTGGCTGCTGTTGCTCCTGTTATTGATGCTGACAAAAGCTGGATTGTGCTGATGGCAAAAAAAGCTAAGACGATATAATACTACGTAGCTTATAGGTGCTTGCAATGTGTTATTGCAGGCACTTTTTATAATCTGCAGATATTCTGCAAAATAAAGAATAATTAAGTTTAAGATATTATGCTATAATAAGAAAATGATAATTGAACAGGAGGCGTAATTATGCACAATAAAAATTCCGCGATGGCGTTTATCGTTCTGCTTGGTATCGTCAGCTTGTTCAGCGATATGACGCATGAAGCGGCGACAAGTATTAAGGGAGCGTATTTATTAATTTTAGGAGCAAGTGCTTCTACCATCGGTTTTATCTCCGGCATAGGCGAGCTTTTAGGCTATGGCCTGCGTTATCTTTTTGGCCGCTTAGTCGATAAAACGCACAATTATTGGGGCTTTATGATTTTAGGCTATGCCGTTGACGTTTTTGCGGTGCCGGCATTGGCGCTTGTGCATCGTGACGGCTGGATAGCAGCCTGTGTACTGCTCGTTGTTGAGCGCATCGGTAAGGCGATAAAAAAGCCTGCGAAGAATACTATTCTTTCCTTTGCAGCTTCGCAGGAGGGTGTCGGCAAAAGCTTTGCTATACAGGAATCCTTGGATCAGCTTGGCGCTTTTATCGGCCCCTTGCTGCTTTATGCGGTGATGCTGTATAAGCATGGCGATGAATACGAGGTATACAATGCAGCCTTTGCTTTTCTGACTTTGCCTGCTGTCTGCACAATTGCTTTTTTACTGTTTGCTAAAAGCCGTTTCCCGAATCCGGAAGCCTTTGAGCCGGAAGCTAAGACAGAGAAGAAGGATAGCTTTGTAGGCAAGAAAAGCTTTTATTTGTATCTTGCAGGTATCAGCTGTTTTGCTTTCGGCTTTGTAGATTTTCCGCTGGTGACTATGCATTTGGCAAAAAATAAGCTTTTTGATGACAGTATTTTGCCGTTGCTTTATTCCGGTGCGATGCTTGTGGATGCGGTGGCAGCGCTTTTCTTTGGCTGGCTGTTTGACAAAATGCGCACGAAGGCATTGGTTATTTCTACTGCGATTTCCGCGTTCTTTGCTGTGTTTGCTTTTGGCGCGACTTCGCCGGGAATGATTATGCTGGGCGTTGCTTTGTGGGGCGTAGGCATGGGCGCTCAGGAATCTGTTATGAAGGCTGCGGTTGCCACCATGACGAGCAAGAAGCATCGTGCCAGCAGCTACGGTGCGTTCGAATTTTTCTTTGGCTTAGCGTGGTTTTTGGGCAGCTGGCTGTTGGGAGCTGTTTATGATTATTCATTGAATACCTTCATCATTGTTTCTGTTGCGGCACAGCTTATTGCTGTACCCTGTTATCTTTTAAGTGAGCGTAGCTTTGCTGATGAAAACGGCAGGTGATTTGCTTCAAAAGTTACACTCCCTTATGTATTCGTGTATACATAAAAAAATTTTGAAAAAAGGCTTGCGTTCTTCAAAAAGTGTGTTATAATAGCGTACATAAGTAAATAACGAGTGGATGATGTATATGGGAGAAGGCACTGCCTACCGAAGGAGCAAAACTCTCAGGTGCTTAATTTTAAGCAGGAACCGTATGCTGACACAACTCTGGAGAGTCCCTTAAATGGGCGCCGAAGGTGCAAAGATGTCTTCTGAAATTCAGAAACGTCCTTATCTCTCAGGCCAGTGGACAGAGCAAAGCTTATGTGATGGCGCTATTGCCTATCATATGTCATTGACTTTTACCGGAGTATTTTTTGTATACTCCGGTTTTTTATTTGCTTATAAGTAATTAATGGGAATTTAAAGGGAGATGTTTGAATCATGTTGGAAATTTTGAATGAAATTGATGCGTTTGTCTGGGGTCCGCCGCTTCTGGTACTTTTGGTTGGTACCGGTATTCTGCTGACCTTCCGTTTGAAGCTGCTGCAGGTTTTCAAGCTGCCTCAGGCTTTGGGCCTGATCTTCAGTGCCAAGAACGATGGCAGCGGTGACGTAAACAGCTTTAAAGCATTGTGTACTGCACTGGCTGCAACTGTCGGTACCGGTAATATCGTTGGTGTTGCAACCGCAATTAAAGCCGGTGGCCCCGGTGCTTTGTTCTGGATGTGGATGGCGGCCTTCTTCGGTATGGCAACCAAATATTCCGAATGTCTGCTGGCTGTAAAATATCGTACTGTCGATGCTAACGGCAATATTTCCGGTGGTCCGATGTACTACATTGAAAATGGTCTTGGCAAAAAATACAAACCGCTGGCTGTTATGTTTGCTGTATTCGGTGTTCTGTGCGCATACTTTGGTATCGGTACTTTTGCTCAGGTAAACTCCATTGTTGAAATTACCCAGATTTCTGCAGGTATTCCTGTTGTTTACACCGGTATTGCTCTGACTGTTGTTGTTGCTGCTGTAACCATCGGCGGTCTGAAATCCATCGCAACTGTTGCTGCAAAGGTAGTTCCTGCTATGGCTCTGCTGTACTTCCTGACTACTGTCGGTATCATGATTGTTTTTGCTGATCAGGTTCCTGCTGCAATCGCAACTGTATTGAATTCTGCTTTCACTCCGACTGCTGCTCAAGGCGGTTTCCTTGGTGCAACCGTTATGCTGGCAATGCGCAGCGGTGTTGCCCGCGGCGTATTCTCCAACGAATCCGGCTTAGGTTCTGCTCCTATCGTAGCTGCTGCTGCTAAAACTAAATGGGCTGCAGAGCAAGGCTTGATTTCTATGACCGGTACTTTTATTGATACTATCATCATTTGTACTCTGACCGGCTTGTCCCTGGTTGTCAGCGGTGTATGGTGCGGACCTCTGAACGGTGCTGCAATGACTGAATCTGCCTTCACCATGGCGTTCCCTGCATTTGGCAGCATTCTGCTGTTGGTTGGCCTTGTACTCTTTGCTTTCACCACTATCCTTGGCTGGAACTACTACGGTGAACGTTGTGTAGAATATCTGATGGGCGTAAAGGCAATTCTGCCGTACCGCATTATTTTCATCTGCCTGATTGCCTGCGGTCCTTTCCTGAAGCTGGAAGAGATTTGGGTATTGGCGGATATTGTTAATGGCTTGATGGCTATTCCTAACTTAATTGCGCTGATTGCTTTGTCCGGCGTAGTTGTTGCCGAAACCAAGGCTTATCAGAAGCATCTGGCTGAAGAAAAGAATAAATAAGTAAGCCTAGTATTTCATCTTTATATAGCAAAGCGGCGTTGTGCGACTCTCCCCAGAGTTCCCACAGCGCCGTTTTGTTATTAAAAAAATCAATAAACATACTTTGGTTTACAGTTTTGCATGTATGCGTGTATACATTGCTGTAAGCTCTTGAATTTTGTTTAATATGTGTTATAATCAGATACATAAGTAAATAATGAGTGGATGAAGTACATAGGAGAAGGCAATGCCTACCGAAGGAGCAAAACTCTCAGGTGCTTATAAAAAGCAAGAACCGTGTACAGACACAACTCTGGAGAGTCCCTTGAATGGGCGCCGAAGGTGCAAAGATGTGCGTATACACATCCTTATCTCTCAGGCCAGTGGACGGAGCAAAACAACAATTATAGCATAGCTATCAGGGCCGCTGACAAACCGGAGTATCAGATAATCATACTCCGGCTTTTTATTTACTTAGGGAACTTTGAAAATGAGAGGGGAAATCATCATGTTGGAAACATTGAATGCAATTGATTCGTTTGTCTGGGGTCCGCCGCTACTGGTGCTTCTTGTAGGTACCGGCATTATGCTGACTATTCGTTTAGGCTTGCTGCAGGTATTGAAGCTGCCGCAGGCATTGAAGCTGATCTTCTGTGCCAAGAATGATGGTCACGGTGATGTAAACAGCTTTAAAGCTCTGTGTACTGCTCTTGCTGCAACTGTTGGTACCGGTAACATTGTCGGTGTTGCTACCGCAATTAAGGCCGGTGGCCCCGGTGCATTGTTCTGGATGTGGCTGGCTGCCTTCTTCGGTATGGCAACCAAATATGCGGAATGCCTGCTGGCTGTAAAATATCGTACTGTCGACGCTAATGGCAATATCTCCGGCGGTCCGATGTATTACATCCAAAACGGCCTCGGCAAGCAATATAAACCATTGGCAATTATGTTCTGTGTCTTCGGTATCATGTGCGCATACTTCGGCGTAGGTACCTTTGCTCAGGTAAACTCCATTGTTGAGATTACCAAAATCTCTGTTGGTATCCCGGTTATCTACACCGGTATTGCTCTTACCGTATTGGTTGCTGCTGTAACCATCGGCGGTCTGAAATCTATCTCTAATGTTTCTTCTAAGGTTGTTCCCGGCATGGCAGTAATTTACTTCTTTACTACCTTGGGCATTTTAGTTAGCTTTGCGGACCAGGTTCCGGGCGCTATCGCATTGGTTATTGAAAGTGCCTTCACTACTACTGCTGCACAGGGCGGCTTCCTTGGTGCAACTGTTATGCTGGCGATGCGTAATGGTGTTGCCCGCGGCGTATTCTCCAACGAATCCGGCTTAGGCTCTGCTCCTATCGTAGCAGCTGCAGCAAAAACTCATTGGCCTGCTGAACAAGGTCTGGTTTCCATGACCGGTACCTTCATTGATACTATCATCATCTGCACCATGACCGGTTTGTCCTTGATTGTTACCGGCGTTTGGAACGGCGATCTCAACGGTGCTGCCATGACTAATGCAGCCTTCAGCTCTGCATTCCCTGCCTTTGGTACTTGGTTACTGTTGGTTGGCCTGGTGCTCTTCGCCTTCACTACTATCCTTGGCTGGAACTACTACGGCGAACGTTGTGTAGAATACCTGATGGGTGTTAAAGCAATTCTTCCGTACCGCATCGGCTTCATCATTCTTGTTGCCTGCGGCCCGTTCCTGAAACTGGAAGAAATCTGGGTTATGTCCGATATCGTTAACGGTCTGATGGCTCTGCCTAACCTGATTGCTCTGGTTGCTCTTTCCGGCGTAGTTGTTGCTGAAACTAAAGCATATCAACAACATCTCAAGGAAGAATCTGAGCTGGTTCCGGCAAAATTAGCCGAAGAAACTAATCATTAAGTTTTCCCAATTAATTTTATATAGGCAGCCTACATCCTTGCCAAAGGGGAAGAAGCTCAATC
>OQVH01001333.1_pt1 | contig 15931 bp, 12 predicted proteins | sample 1691641 | NCBI WGS metagenome assembly OQVH01 (sample SAMN03418286, study PRJEB22391) | human gut metagenome | biome: human-gut; feature: organic feature; material: feces | host: Homo sapiens | place: Italy | collected 2013-04
TTTAATATATGCAGTAAAAACAGACTTCTTCCGTTTCATGAGGTCTGTTTTTTTGCTTAATTAATTTCATTCAATTATCCTAACATATTAACAACATCTTTAATATCATTTTGAAATTCTTCACTAAAATCATTTAAATCATCAAGCTGTATAATTTCTTCATTTAATAAAGAAAGAATATTATTAAACATCATTGATCTTCTCATATCAATAACAACACCAACACTTTTTTATCATGAAAAATTCTATTTTCTAGATCCCAAAAATTTTTTGCTGGATTTTCATCTCTTTGTAGGATTTCTATATATTCCTTATTGAGTTTTTGCATATAATTTTCTTACCAACCAATAATTTTCTTTCTAAATATTTTCCAATCACTTTCTTTAATTTCATACATATCTTGCTATTCCTTTGCAAAAGAATTAATATAGAGTGATTTTAGTTCTTCATCATCCATTTCATCAACTTCTAAATAAAAATGTTTGATCCCTACTGCATCATAATAACCTATCACACGATCTTTCATTTCTTCTTTACTGACTTCTTTTTTTACACCATTAATTGTTACTTCCATAATTATTCTCTCCTTTTCTCTATTCTATCAAAAAAATGGACTCTTCGTCCATTTTTACGACAATTATTTCTGTTTCATAAATCGTTAAATCATCCATAATTTTCCTCCATAGCTTTACTCTAACAAAAAGAAAATATCAAAGATGTTTTTATCTTTAGTTAAACCACAAATAAACGTATTTAAATATGATTTGTATCTTGAATAATTTTTCCATCTTCAATCGTAATAACACGATCAGCAATAGAGGCAATTTCTTGATCATGGGTTACTAAAATAACCGTTTCATGATATTTTCTTTGGGCGATTTTTAATAAATCAACAACTTCTTTAGAACTTTTAGCATCGAGGTTTCCCGTAGGTTCATCCGCGAAAATAATCGCTGGTTTACTTGCAAGGGCTCTTGCAAGGGCAACTCTTTGTTGTTGTCCTCCTGAAAGTTCATAAATAAAAGAATTCTTCTTTTCTTCTAGACCTAATAGATTAATAATTTCATTTAAATAATCATCATCAATCTCGCCATCATCTAAATGAATTGGTAAAACTATATTCTCTAAAACATTTTGTGTGGAAATAAGATTGAAGAATTGAAAGACAAAACCCATTCTTCTTCGTCTAAAACGCGTTAAAGTATGATCATTCATTTCATAAAGAGACTTTCCTTCTAAATAAACTTCTCCTTTTGTTGGTTTTACTAAACCTGCCAAGATATGAAGAAGTGTACTTTTTCCACTTCCACTTCTTCCAACAATGGCTACAAAAGAGCCTTCTTCTATTTGTAAATCAATATGATTGGTTGCATAGATTTTATTATCTTCATAACCATATGTTTTAACAATATCTTTCGCTTCTAAAATAACATTCATATTAGTCATCTTCCTTTCTTATTTCTTCATTTTGATGTGCTTTTAAAACAATTAATAAAGGAATATTATAAACACATAAATAAACTAGAAAAATAATCCCTATTAAAAGTATTAATTGCGCTATTGGAAAATAATGATCGATACTTCCTCTTAATAAAATCAACTCATAAAAATCACAAGGAATAAGTGTATATAAAAACATTTTTATTGATTTCCATACTTGTTTTATTTTAATTTCTCGATAACTTAAACCTATAATATGATACATAAGATAATCTTGATAATTATTTTCAATATGATTGTAATTTAAAAACATCATTAAAATAAAACCTACAGCTAATGCAAGTATTAAAAGATGTTTAGGAATATTTAATGTAGAAAACAAACTTACTGAAAGTTCATCACTTGTTACCATTTCATAAACTCTTGCTTCATAATGTTTTTTCATGAACTTTTCTATTTTTATAACATCTTTTATTGGATACCAATGATATCCTGAATAATATTCATCACTTGTATTGAATCGTTTTAAATCATCTTCAAACATATAAATCATTGAATCATTATAATATTCATTTTCATTGATTCCAACAATGGTATATTCTTCACCTGCAATGATCACTTTTTCATTGAGTTTTACTTCATCAAGAGCAATCTCATAATTGTCATCTCCTAAATAATTTCCTTGATCATCATGAGAAGATGTTGAACCTTCTACTCGATATTTCTTTCCTTTAAAAGTTACTTGATTCGCTTCAACTTTAAGATTTGGATACCATTCTTTTGAAAGAATAACATGATTAAAATGATTGCCCACGACAATTTCATGACTTTTTTGAGGAAATCTTCCTTTTAAATCATCTTTATTACTTTGATAATAATAAAGTTGGCAAAGTTCATAAACAGATTGAGGAATTTCTCGATAGGTCATAGTTATTCCTTCATCAATATAATGATGATTAATAATAATGTCATTTTGAGAAAATTCTTTTAAAAATAAATTTGCTTCTTTTTGAGTCGGAAATATTCTGAATGGAAAGCTGCGATGACTTCAGCTGTGACTTGGCATCCATGATGACCATTGACGAGATGATGTCCACGCAGGTTTTCCCCGTAATCTGTTTTACTGTGGTGCAGAGGTGGGCATGAGTAATCTGCAGCTTCTCGGCATACCAGGACACGTTTCGTGTCTGGTTATAGTGCTGCATGACCAACTGGGCAAAGTTGCGGCAAATCAGCTCACTTTTCGACAGGGTATGTACTTCGTCAGTCTTGTTCCGGTAGAGTATCGAGATTCCTTTATGTATATCAGCATACAGATTGGTGGCAATTTCCGGTCTGATTTTCTCGGGCAGGAATTCATACATCTTGATAAGCAACTGCATGTATTCCTCCATCATTTTGGCTCCTTCCGGTTTCAAGCGGATGACGGGGCGTCCAAGCGTGAGGTACATGGTGTCGAGAAAGGAATGCGACTGGATGTTGTGTTCCATATATTCGGACGAGAATCCGCCGAAGTAGATATTCAAATCGCCTTTGATGTCGTTTATCTGGAAGATGCTTCCAGGAGTGAGGGTGATAAAGTCGTGAGCTTCCACCTTTATCTTATTTAAGTTGACTGAGGCTTCTACTTCACCAGACATGCAAAGCACGAAGATTTCACATTTCAGTCGTACCGGATAATTGGTGTAGAGTCCCAGCAATTCCTTACTGATGCCGGTGCCGATGAGCCATTCTTCCGGCAGGTCGATTTTGGGAAGTTCTTTTTCCATGGTATTCAGTTTTCCGCAAAGATAGATAAAAAACGGATTGAAGCAGGTGTGCAGGCGATAAATCTTTGTGGTTGATTGATGGCGTATCTAAAAAATAGACTAACTCTTTGTCTATTATATATAGGTTATCCCATAGTTATCAGGCATATTACCGTTATTTCTTTCATGCTGTTTTAAAAATCAGCCAAAAATCAAAAAAAAAGACCTTGTGAGGATTTTAGAATTGGTGTTACTTTGCACACGGAAAAAAATCCAGTTTCTTAGAGGTAAAATGAAGAAAATTTATTACGGAGTGTTGTCCTTGTGCTTTTTGGGGCTGGCATCATGTGCAAAAGATGAGCCTCGAAATTCATTGGAAGGACGTATAGATGTGAGAGTTAGTGCAGACCCGACTTTGTCTGATGAAGTTTCGCGGTCGGTTGAAGAAGGAACTGTGCCTGATGTGAATGACTTTGGTCTGACGATAGAGTCGGCGGATAAAGAAGTCGTAGGTTCATGGGACAGTTTCAGTGAATTTCATCCGGTATCCATTTCGGTGGGAACCTATACAGTGACTGCATCGTATGGAGATGCGGAAACGGAGGGTTTCGATGCCATCAGTTATCAAGGAAGTACAAATGTAGAAGTACGTAAGGAGGAAACCGCAGAGGCTTCGGTGACTTGTACAATCAATAAGGCAAAAGTGTCGATAACTTATACGGATGAATTCAAGTCTTATTTCTCTTCTTACAGTGCGTACATCAGTTCATCACAAGGAAATAAAGTGGCTTATGAGTCCGAAGAGTCACGGGGTGCTTATTTTGTGCCAGGTGATTTAGGGGTGTATCTGGAGCTGACCCGTCAGGGAATTTCCCAGAAGGTGACCTTGAACCCTAAAAACTTTACGGCAGAGGCAAAGCATGAATATCGTTTGACCATGGATGTGGATGCTTCTACTGCTTCTTTGAAGATTATATTTAATGATAATCCATCTTCAGCCCAGAATGTGGAGATTAATATTTCAGATGAGGCTTTGAGTGCGGAGCCTCCTGTATTCACTCCACATGGATTTACTTCAGGCAATCAGTTGGAGGTACTGGAAGGAACTGATTTCTCTGAAAAATTGGATGCATATTTGAATGCACCGGCAGGATTGGCTAAATGTGAATTGATTACGAAGTCGGCTTCCTTGCAGGAGCAGGGCTGGCCGGAAAGCGTGGACCTGATGAACCTGACGTCGGAACAATCTCAATTAATGACTAGATTGGGATTGGTGACCAAAGGGTTGGAACGCAATCCTGATAAAATTGCTTCAATTGATTTCCAGCAGTTGGTACCTAATTTGAGTTGTACTTCTGAAAATAATGAAACGCATACATTTACACTGCGTGCAACAGATAAATTGACAAAGGTTTCTGAGGAGCTTTCATTGATTGTGGTGACACGCAATAATGGTTTTGCCATTGATTTACCGGAGTCTGTTCCTTATGCCAGTACTTCTGTCACTTTTACGATGACCTTGGAGGGAGATGCGTCTAAAGTGAAGTTCTATTATGATATTTCTGGTACAGGAATGTATCAGCAGTTTGATGCAGGCAATGTACAAGTAGTGACTGAAGGAACGAAGCATACAGTGACGTTGACCTATCCGGAGTCTTTGACCGATACGGAGCATGATGTCAAGTTGAAAGCGGAATATGGTACGAAAGTTATAGAAAAGACCTTTAAGATAGAAGATCCTGAAATAACCTTGTCATTGAAGAATGGAGATGCGGATGTATGGGCGAAGCATGCAGATTTTCAGGTGATTGTATCTGCAAAATCATCAGTGTTACGCACTGTCTCTGCTTCCACTATAGAGCTTCAGTATAAAGGGGATAATGGCGTTTGGACAAAATGGGAGAATGTGACTTTTGACGGTACAAGTGGTTTTACGGCAAATGGATTGAGTTCAAATACATCTTATACTTTCCGTGCTGTATATGGTCAGCGTGTATATTCTAATGAAGAAATAATAAAAACAGAGGAAGAATTGTCTGTTCCAAATGGAGGAATGGAGGATTGGTATTATACTAGACCGAGTGGCGTTGAATTTTGGGAAGTGTGGTATGCTTGTAAGGAAGGAGAACAACCTGTTTGGAATACAATGAATCAATTGACCACTTCTGAAGGAGGAACTACGAAATTTAATGGTTTTAATTATAACAAATTGAGTGCTTATCGTTATAATGCAAATTCAGGAACGATTCGTACGGATGGAAAGGATGGTGGTTATGCGGCACAGATAAGGGCTGTAGGTTGGGGACAAGGTAATAAAGCCGTGGGCTCTGCAAATGCTAAAAAGGCTACAGTAGGTGAATTGTACATAGGATATTATGATTCTAATACGCAGAAAGCTGTATATGATGGCATTGAATTTGCTTCAAGGCCAACGTTCTTGACATTTGATTATAAATATACTCCTGGTAAGGGTGGAGATCAGTATTATGCAGAAATCTTTATTTTGAATAAGCAAGGAGGGGTTGTCACTCAGATAGGCCATGGCTTATCCAGAGAAAGTAATTCTGTAGGTGAATGGACACCCAAGATCGTTAATATAGAATACACTCCGGAAGGTAAGAAGATGAAGGCAACTCATATGTATATTGTATTTAAGTCTGGAGACAAAGCTGGTAATGATTATTTTAATACAGTTCCAGATTTTGGAGATCTTAGTAATGGTCAATACGTTGGAAGTGAATTCTTTGTAGATAATATAGTCTTAAATTATGAATAAAATAAAAAGCCGATATATGAAAAAAATATTTTTTATCTGTTTTACGCTGCTTGCAAGCACACTGTTTTTCTGTGCTTGTCATTCAGAGTCGATGGACAACATTGTGAACATGAAAGGAGAGTTGAAACTGTCTACCCTGAAAGTAGGAGTGGATACGGATGTTGACGTGGTATATTTAGATTCGCGTGCGGAGTCTGGAGTGGATTTAAGTAATTACATTGTGACTATATACGATGAATCTTCTCAGCAGGCAGGGCAGTGGACTTATAGCGAGATGCCTGAAATCGTTTCTTTGAGTGTAGGGACTTATACAGTGGAAGTGAAATCGGCTGCAGAACCCGCCAATGGTTTTGAGGCACCGTATTATGAAGGAACTGTCACTTGTGAGGTAAAGGAGAATGAGGTAACAGATGTACCGACAATATCTTGTAAGCTGGCGAATATGATGTTCACGATAGAATATGAGGAGGCTTTTAAAAATAAAATGTCGGAAGATGTGGTGACAACGCTTTCAATAGGAGAAAATTCATTGCAGATTCCGGTAACAGAGACTCGTGCAGCTTATCTGATTGCTCCAGAGGATGAAAACACTTCACTGGTGGTAAATCTGAAAGGAACAATTGATGGAGAAGCAATCGATTACAGCGAGCACATTGACAATGTAAAAAGTGGGGTACATAATGTGATTAAATATCAGTTTGTTCCGGTAAGTGATGGCACTGAAAGTTCTGAGAATACTGGTGTGGTGGCTGGCGGTGCACTGAAAATCTCGATAGCCTTGGATTCTTCGATGATTGGTTCGGATGAAACGGTGAATGTGTATCCAGGAGCGGAACCCGGAATTAATGATTTCCCAACCGGAAATGAAGGTGGAGAAGTGGGTGAGAATGCTATATCTATCACTGGTAAAATTTTGGGAGATAAATCTTTTGATATTGATTTGCCACAAACTGTAACAGAACAGACTTCTTTAATTGTTGGAATAGAGACTCAATCAGGAATACAAAATTTGAAAGTGAAGATTTCATCGAATAATGAGGCCTTTAATGGCATTGGTACAGCTTTGGGCGAGTTCGATTTGGCTCACTCAGATACAATGTTGGATGAGACAAAAGATATGTTAACTGAATTAGGTCTTCCTCTTGATGAGAATGTGTTGAATAAAACCATGTTGGATTTTGATATAAGTAGTTTTACTTCATTTTTATTAGAATTTGAAGGCGAGCATACCTTTCAAATTACGGTAACAGATAATCAAGGAAATCAACTGTCGAAATCATTGGTGATAAATATTCCGAAAAAATAAATAGCAATGTGTAGAAAATTTGTCATAATACAATTGTGTTTGCTTTTTGTAAGTCTTTTTTCTTGCAAAGAAGGCAGCGATTTGTCTGAAGCAGATGGAACATTGAATCTATCTATCGGTGTTTCGGATAAGGTGAATGTGGTTTCCAGAAGTTTGTCGGAGGAAACACAAGCGGTCTTGCCGCAAGACTGTAAGGTTCGTATTTATAGCGGAGAAACATTGGTACAGAAATACCAGGGCATCGATCAGGTGCCTTCACAGATTCAGTTGGCAAGTGGAGACTATTCTGTCAGAGTAACTGCAGGTGATTCGGTGGCTGCTTCATTTGATAAGCGTTTTTTTGAAGGCTGGAAGGAGTTTCGCATTGAAAAAGGGGCGGTCAGCAACGTAGAAGTGAACTGCGGCATAGCTAATACAGTGGTAGCTATTGTATGGGATGAATCTTTAAAGCAAGTTTTCAAGGATTATCAAGTAACTGTGACTTCGTCTACAGGAGAGTTGGTATATTCTTCCACGAATGCAGATGCCAAAGGATATTTCAGTTTGCCGGAAGATGATCGGAAATTGACTTGCAAGTTTACTGCTACCACTTTGGGAGGAAAGTCTTATGAAAGTTCTTCTGAATTGTCGGATTTGAATCCGGCTACACTTTATAACCTGACCTATAGCTATAAAGAAATGCAGTCAGGTCCTACAGGAGGAGCTGCCTTGAATATCGAAGTGGAAGATGTTCCTTTGGGTGATACCTATACTATTACATTGAAGCAGCGTCCGGTAATTGTTTGTAAAGATGCAGAAGAACAGCTTTATGATTTGGAACAACCCATGTATTTAGAACTCGATACACATGCTGATTATGACATACAGGTGTCTACGTCTGCTTCCTTGGCAAGTCTGGTATTCCAGAATGACCGGTTTACAGATTGGGGAGGAAGTGGAAATCAGTTGGATGTGGTGACGCTGGATGAACAGGGAACGGAAACGTGGAAGAGTTTTGGAATTTCAATTGAAAAGACGCAGGGTTCAAATGGAGATGTCTGGACGATTCATTTTTCAAGTGAGCTGATTGCAAAGATGACGGCTTCCGAGGGAAGTGTGGAAACAACCATAGAGGCGGTAGATGCGGAAAAGAAGAGCCGGAAAGTCGTATGGACCATTGTAGCTTCAGACGCTACAGTAAGAACGGATGCGGTTGAATCTTATGAAGTCTGGACTTCAAAAGCTACTTTGCATGGTACGGCTGTGAATGATTTGGTATCTACTCCAGGGTTCCGTTACCGGGTGAAAGGAGCAACAGAATGGACAAGGGTTAGTGATATAGAGTTGTCGGGAGAGTCCTTTAGCAAAGAGATTACAGGGTTGACCCCGGAAACGACCTACGAATATCAGGCAATGGATGGAGAACAGGCTTCTTCTGTAACTTGCGAATTTACGACAGAAACAGAATTCCAACCGGAAAATGCTGGATTTGAAGATGTTTCTGGTTCTTGTCCGTTATGGATATATGGTGAAGGACAATCTATGTGGTGGGATTCTGGAAATAAAGGTTCTTCGATGGGAAGAAAGAATTTGACAACTCAGGATGGGTCTATATATAAACAAGGTAAATATTCCTTGAAGTTAGCATCAACTGAGATTTGGGGTAATTTTGCAGCGGGGAATGTGTTTACAGGACAGTTTTTAGGAACAGAAAGTTTGAAATATGGTATTTTAGGATGGGGTCGTCCCTGTACAAGTCGTCCGAAAGCTTTAAAAGTATGGGTACGTTATACCCCTGGTTCTGTAGATTTTCCAGGTCACATTGAAAGTGGGGCTATGGATAATGGTATTATTTATGTAGCGGTGGGAGACTGGCAGTCAACTGATAGTAGTTACGGATCAGAATGGCCTGTAGTGGTTCGTACGAAGGGCCCCTCTTTGTTTAATCCTCATGATAGTGGTACAATTGGATACGGAGAGCAGGTTTTTACAGAAAATTATGGTACAGACACAGAAACCAGTATGAAGGAAATAACTATCCCATTGGATTATGAAGGGTATGGAGGTTATAATCGTAAGCCTAAGTCTATTATTATTGTAGCAGCGGCAAGCCGATATGGTGACTATTACGAAGGAAGCACTTCAAGCATAATGTGGCTTGACGATGTGGAATTGATTTATGAATAATAAGTAGATAGATTTGTGAAAAAGTTATTGTATATAATATGTCTTTTGTGTACAGCCTTGGGAGGATATGCGCAAGATACGCAGAAAAAACTCCCTCCTAGGGTTTTTGTACCGAAAGGGCAGTGGATTGTGGGTAGTTCTGTTTCATATTCAGAACATACGGAAAATAATTATGATTTCCTGATATTTGAGAAAATCAATGCAGACGGATATTCGTTTAAGGTGAGTCCGATGTTTGCCTATGCCTTGAAAGACAACATGGCATTGGGAGGGCGTTTCAAGTATGGACGTACTTTGGTGCGGATGGATGAAACCCAGCTGAATCTGGATGATGACAACCAGTTTGACATTAACAATCTGTATCAGCTGAAACATTCGTATTCGGCTATGGCTGTTTTCCGGAATTATATTCCGTTGGGAGATAGCAAGCGCTTTGCCATATTCAGTGAAACGCAGCTGGAAATAGGTGGAAGTCAATCAAAGGTGGCGAACGGAAAGGGCGAAGCCTTGACCGGTACATACTCTAAATCGACTGATTTGGCTTTTGGCGTATCTCCGGGTATGGTGGCCTTTATCAATAATTATACGGCCGTGGAAGTAAGCATTGGGGTACTGGGAATTGATCTGAGCAAGAAACGCCAGATAACAAACCAGGTGGAGACGGGAGAACAGTCATCGACCTCGGCAAATTTTAAGATTAATATTTTCTCAATAGGTCTGGGAATCGCATTTTATTTGTAAGCATGATGAAGTTATTATATATAAGTATGTTTTTGTTGACTTGTTTGGGATGTTTGCAAATGAATGCTCAGACAAGCGAAGCGGTCTCTGTAGTTCGTGGGGATTCCGTTGAACAATACAAAGTGGTGGTAGTACATGATACCGTGTACGTGCCGATGGCAGCAACAAAAATGCCGGTAGATTCTTCCCGAATTATTTATACGAAGCCGGTAGGACGGTATGACCGTGGAATTACAAATTACCGGTTTATTCCGAAGCACAAATGGATAGGGGGGGTAACAATCTCTGTGTTTAATTTTGAAAGTGATAATAGTAGGCTGTTGTTTTCTTTGTTGAAAGATATAGATTTGAATTTGCGGACTTTGTCGATAAAACCTTTTGTGGGATATGCCATAAAAGATAACACGGTGGTTGGTTTGAAGTTTGGATATTCTCGTATTTCAGGAGGACTAAACAACTTGTCTCTGAATATTGAGGATTTGGAATTAGCTTTAAAGGACATTAAATATACAGATGACGCGTATTCCGTCAGTTTCTTCCATCGGTCTTATATCGGTCTGGACCCGAAAGGAGTATTCGGATTGTTTAATGAGACTTCAATAGGTTATAGTTCTGGTTCCACACGTTTTTCGAGAGGTTCAGGAGAAACTTTGAAATATACAGACACTTCAATTAACCAGTTGAATGTCGGACTCAACCCCGGTATAGCGATAGCCATTATGCCAAATGTGGGAGCTGAGGTGTCTTTTGGTGTGGCTGGTTTTACTTATAACTGGGAAAAGCAGAGGAAAAGTTCCGGTGAAGTTGGAAAACGAACAAACAGTGGGGCAAATTTCAAGATTAACCTGCTGAATATTAATATTGGTATAACGGTATGTATCTGATGAAAAGGAAGATTTTGACATATAAAATAGTAAGCATAGTGGCTTGTCTAGCTGCTTGTCTACTGGTGGCATGCATTCAGAATGACTTGCCTTATCCTACGGTGAAACTTTATATTACAGGGATGACTGTGGAAGGACAGGTGGGAAGTGCTGTGATTTCGAATGAAGACCGGAAAGTGACGCTGGAACTGGGAGAAACAGTGAATCCCAAGAAAGTGAAAGTGCAGACCTTGGAACTGACGGAAGGAGGAAAAGCAACGATTGGACCGGATGCTATCTTGGATTTGACGAAACCGTTGAAAGTGACGTTGTCATTGTATCAGGATTATGACTGGACGATAGAGGCTACTCAGAATATAGCACGTTCATTTACTGTGGCTGGACAAGTGGGGCAGGCTCATTTTTATCCTGAAACGCATGAGGCATCTGTAAATATCCCCTTGGAGCAAGGATTGGATATTATAGATTTGACAGACTTGAAACTTGGTCCTACAGGTTCTACCATAAATGGAAAGACGGAAGTTCCTTTGTTGTACTGGACAAGAAAAGATAATTTTGCCACTACAAAGGTGCGGGTGAAATACAGTGATTTTCTGGATGAAGAATGGACTTTGTATGTCAATCTGTCGGACATTAAGGTGGGAGTGAACAGTGTGGATGAATGGACAAATGTAGCTTGGGTTCATGGATTTGGTTTGGTAGGTCAGGATAATGGCTGTGAATACAAGAAAGAAGGAGATGCTGACTGGATAAGGATAGACGCGGCAGATGTAACTCAGGATGGAGGAAACTTTACAGCCCGTATCATTCATCTTCAGGCCAATACTACGTATGTGTGTCGTGCTTATTCCGGTGAAGAATATGGAGAAGAAACAACTTTCACAACGGGAGAAGAAGCGACGATTCCGAATATGGGGTTTGAAGATTGGCATCAGGAGGGAAAAGTAATCTGTCCTTGGAAAGAAGGAGAGAACCGATGGTGGGATACTGGTAATTGGGGCAGTACTACTATAGGTGAGAAATATAATATTACTTTGTCTACAGAAGATATATGCCCTAGTAGTACTGGTAAATATGCCGCAAAACTAGAATCTAAAAAGGTTGTAGTTAAGTTTGCTGCAGGTAATTTATTTATTGGTGAATATAAAGAAACGGATGGGACGAATGGTATTTTAGGTTTCGGACGTGAATTCTCTGCCCGGCCCACTAAATTGAAAGGACATTTCAAATATACGGTAGCCACAATTGATAATGCAGATGAGGCTCATAAAGCGTTGATTGGAGAACCGGATACTTGTATTGTATGGATTGCGCTAGGAGACTGGAGTGAACCTGTAGAAATACGTACAAATCCGAACAATTCAAAGTTCTTCGATAAGAATGACCCGAATATCATCGCATACGGTGAGATGAATTGTGCAGAGACTGTGTCAGCTTATAAAGAATTCGAAATAGATTTGGATTATCGTTCTACCAGTCGTGTGCCGAAGTATTTGCTGATTGTTTGTTCGGCCAGCAAATACGGTGATTATTTCACAGGAGGTGCAGGTTCTACGATGTGGGTAGATGATTTCAGTTTCGAATACGATTACGATGAGTAGTATAATAGACTCGAATAATTCTTTATAGAAAATCCCTTGCTTTTCCCAATAAAAAGAGGTAGGAGCAAGGGATTTCCTTTTGTGGATTTAAATTTGCTTTTTTCCCAATTGTATGACGAATCAACCTGATTGAATGGTACTCATACGAAAAAACCGAGTGAAACCTTGAAATATTCAAGCTCTCACCCGGTTTTATTGTAATTTTAAAATCAAGCGTTATACAATACCTTGAGCCATCATAGCGTTAGCTACTTTCATGAATCCGGCTACGTTAGCACCCTTCACATAGTTGATATAACCATCGGGCTCTGTACCGTATTTCACACACGCTTCGTGAATGTTCTTCATGATGCTCTTCAGTTTTTCGTCTACTTCTTCCTGGCTCCAGCTCAGCTTGATAGAGTTCTGAGTCATTTCCAGACCTGATACAGATACACCACCTGCATTGGCTGCCTTACCCGGAGCGTAAAGAATCTTCGCATCCTGGAATACGCGGATTGCTTCTGGAGTAGAAGGCATGTTGGCTCCTTCTGATACAGCAAATACACCGTTTGCTACCAGTGCTTTAGCATCGTCACCGTTGATTTCATTCTGAGTGGCAGAAGGAAGAGCGATGTCTGCTTTTTCATTCCATGGACGAGCACCTGCTACATACTTGCAACCGTATTTTTCTGCATATTCACGGATACGTCCGCGATAGAGGTTCTTCAATTCCATGATGTAATCCAGTTTTTCGCGGTCGATACCGTCCGGATCATAGATGTAACCGTCAGAGTCGGACATGGTAACTACTTTAGCACCCAACTGAATCAGTTTTTCTACAGTATATTGTGCTACGTTTCCTGAACCGGATACCAAACAAGTCTTACCCTTGATGTCAATGTTACGGGTTTTCAGCATTTCCAGCAAGAAATAGATGTTACCGTAGCCTGTAGCTTCCGGACGAATCAGTGAACCACCAAATTCACGGCCTTTACCGGTCAATACACCGCTGAATTCGCGAGTCAGTTTTTTGTACATACCGAACATGTAACCTACTTCACGACCTCCTACACCTATATCACCGGCAGGAACGTCAGTTTCAGGACCGATGTGGCGCCACAATTCCAGCATGAATGCCTGGCAGAAACGCATTACTTCTGCGTTTGACTTGCCGCGTGGAGAGAAGTCAGATCCACCTTTACCACCACCCATCGGAAGAGTAGTCAGTGAGTTCTTGAAGGTCTGTTCGAATGCCAGGAACTTCAAAATTCCCAGGTTTACAGAGCTGTGGAAACGGATACCGCCTTTGTACGGACCGATAGCGTTGTTGTGTTGTACACGGTAACCCATGTTGGTCTGGATGTTACCTTTGTCGTCCATCCAAGTGACACGGAACTGGTATACACGATCTGGAATACACAGACGTTCAATCAAGTTTACTTTGTCGAATTCAGGGTGTTTGTTGTATTCCTCTTCGATAGTTCCTAACACTTCTTCTACTGCCTGATGATACTCAGGTTCATTGGGGAATCTTCTTTTCAGATCTTCCAGAACTTTAGCTGCATTCATAATTAAAAAAGATTATCTGTCTTATTTATTGGTTTTGAAAAATCACAGTAATATGTTTCTTCTTGTTTGATGTGCCAAAAATATAGATAAAAATTTATTTATGCAACAATAAATCAAGAAAAGTGAGAAAAAAGCGTCAAAAATCCTTTTTTATCTATTTATTCGTGTTTATTTGTCTCTGTTCTTAAGTGATTTGATTACAGGGATAAACACCAAAGCTCCTGATATGAGAATCATAATGACAAGCGGACCGTCAATTTTTGGGGTAGAGGTGAGTACTAAAAAGCAAAGTGCGGCCCAGCATAAAGTAAGTACGACACATTGTGTATGATTGAGTGGTTTTCTCATGGTTTTTAGAAAAATAATACACGGAGGAACGGTGGCAAGGGTGAATGTTTTGGCTTGCGGCTGCTCCTCCGTGTAGGGTGAAATAAATCAGTAATGTTTATTGTGCTTTCTTCTTCTTGTCGACAATGGCATCAATGCAGGCGATAGCTGTGATATTGACAATATCGCGTACAGAGCTTTCAATGTCGGTGAAGTGAATAGGTTTGTTCAATCCCATCTGAATCGGGCCGATTACTTCGGTTTCACTCATGCTTTGGATGAGCTGGTAGGTTGCATTGGCTGAACTCAGGTTGGGGAATACCAATGTGTTTACTTCTTTTCCTTTTAAGCGTGTGAAAGGATATTTCTCATCACGAAGGGCATTGTTCAAGGCAAATTTCACTTGCATTTCACCGTCAATAGCCAAATCCGGATATTCCTGGTGCAGCTGGTTGATGGCTTCGTGTACCTTTGCCGGACTTCCTTCTGCATCGGAACCGAAGTTAGAGTAAGACAGCATAGCCATTACCGGTTCCTGGTTGAAGAAACGTACAGCCTTGGCCGACAGTTTGGCAATGTCTATCAAAGTGTCTGTGTCTGGGTGACGGTTAATCAATGTATCGGCAATGAAATAAGTTCCTTTCTTGGAGTTCAGGATGTGCATGGTTCCGAAATGCTTGTATCCCGGTTGGATGCCGATAACTTCCTTGGCGACCTTGATTGTGTTGGAATATTTGGTGTACAATCCGGTTACAAAGGCATCTGCTTCGCCGGTTTCCACCATCATCATACCAAAGTAGTTGCGTTCGAACATCTTGTCGTTTGCTTCCTGGAAGTTGGCTCCTTCGCGGGCACGTTTTTCGCAGAGGATGCGTGCATAACGTTCGCGACGTTCTGATTCGCGGTCGTGGCGCAGGTTGACTATTTCAATGCCTTCCAGGCTCAGGTCAAGTTCCTTGGCCAATTTTTCGATGCGTTCTTCGTTACCCAAAAGAATCGGATGGCAGATACCTTCTGCTTTGGCTTCTACTGCTGCTTTCAGCATGTTCGGGTGAATACCTTCGGCAAATACCACACGCTGCGGGTTGCGGCGAGCTGTTTCATACAACTGGCGGGTCAGTTTGTTTTCCTGTCCCATCAGTTCGCGAAGGTGGTTCTTGTATCCTTCCCAGTCGGTGATCTGCTTGCGGGCTACTCCCGAATCCATAGCTGCTTTGGCAACGGCCATGGAAACTTCAGTGATCAGGCGTGGATCAACGGGTTTCGGAATGAAATATTCGGGGCCGAAGCTCAGATTGTTTACATGATATGCTTCGTTGACAACATCGGGAACCGGTTTCTTGGCCAGTCCGGCAATGGCACGTACTGCCGCCAGTTTCATTTCCTCGTTG
>OQVH01001349.1_pt1 | contig 15801 bp, 10 predicted proteins | sample 1691641 | NCBI WGS metagenome assembly OQVH01 (sample SAMN03418286, study PRJEB22391) | human gut metagenome | biome: human-gut; feature: organic feature; material: feces | host: Homo sapiens | place: Italy | collected 2013-04
AGCCAGCAGATTTACAGTCTGCCCCATTTGGCCACTCTGGTATTTGCCCTTTTGCGATTGAGAAGAGCTTTTCAACAGTGCCTTTCTCAATTGCGTTGCAAAGGTACGATTTTTATTTTAACTTGCAAATAAAATCGATCATTTTTATTGCAGTAATTGCACATTCGTCTCCTTTGTTGCCCAATTTGCCGCCGGCACGGTCTTCTGCCTGCTGCATGGTATTGGTTGTGATCAGGCCGTAAATGACTGGTACATCGCCGGTTGCATTCAACTGAGCTATGCCTTGGGTCGTTCCGGCACATACGTAATCAAAATGAGGGGTATCTCCGCGTACAACGCATCCGATAGCGATTACTGCATCGACTTTTCCGCTTTTAATCATTTGGGCAGAACCGAAAGTCAGTTCAAAGCTGCCCGGTACGGTTTGTACCAGAATGTTTTCGTCTTTTGCTCCGTGCTTTTTCAGAGTGTCAATGGCTCCTTTCATCAGAGCACCGGTGATGTTGCTGTTCCATTCGGATACAACGATTCCGAAACGCATGCCTGATGCATCGGGAACTGAATTGAAGTCGTAATCAGAAAGATTGTGATAAGCTGTTGCCATGGTGATAATAGTAATTAAATTTTAGAATCTGTGGTTTGATTATAATTACACGGATTAACAGGGAAGGATAAGAATATTCCGTGTTAATCCGTGTAACGGGCCTCTGTTTCTCCGGTTGCGGGAAGTCAGCGGCCTTCAGGCATCGGGCGTTTCTTATTTCAGTGAAGCGCGTTCGATGTATTTGTCAATGTCCATTGCCTGATATGAGTTGGCATATTTGTTCTTGACCTGCTTGTAAGCTTCTACGGCTTCAGCATTCTTGCCTTGCTTTTCAAAGATCTGTCCGGCCTGAATCAGGTAGATTGGGCTTAATGAAAGGCTGTTGGCGCGGTTGGCTGCCTTGATCAGTGTGGCGGCTGCCTTGTCCAGTTGTCCCATCTGTGCGTAGCAGTTACCGATGGTTCCCAGGATAGCCGGAGCAACAAGCTGGTCTTTGCCGTTGAACTTGTCGAGGTATTTCACGGCATCTTCATATTTGCCAAGCTGTGCATAGCAGATACCGCTGTATGCGTTTGCCAGATTTCCGGCTGCTGTTCCGCTAAATTCATCAGCGATTTTAAGGAAACCTGCATATCCCAGGCTGTCACCGTTCAGGGCCAGTTCATAGCTTTCTGCACCGAAATACTGTTCGCCTCTGAACAGGGCTTCAGATGCTTTTGCTTCTTTGGGCTCAGAGATAAAGTGTTTGTATCCCAGATAACCGCAAACTACGATAACCAGTGCCGCAACGGCTCCCAGTAAAACATTTTTGTACTTGATCAGGAATGCTTCTGAAGTGCTGAGAGCTTCATCAACATTCAATGGGTCGTGATGATGTTTTTGTTCAGTCATTTTTATATTCTTTTTTATTATTTCGTGGGTAATCCTATTTTGGACAGCAAAAGTAATTTATTTAAATGTATTAATGAAATTTGCGGGCAGGTTTTTTTCCCAATCTTGCTTTTATTGTTAATTTTGTGCTTCAAACAAGGACTTAATTATGTGGCTTAAACGCATCTCGATATTAAATTATAAGAATCTGGAGCAAGTGGATCTTGCTTTTTCATGTAAAATGAATTGCATTATCGGACGGAATGGTATGGGAAAAACCAATCTGATGGATGCGGTATATTATCTGTCGTTCTGCAAGAGTGCGACGAATCCCGTTGATTCGCAGAATATCTGTCATGACCAGGACTTTTTCGTTGTGCAGGGCTTTTATGAGACGGATGACGGAGATCCGGAGGAGGTCTACTGCGGGCTGAAACGAAGGCAGAAGAAGCAGTTCAAGAGGAATAAAAAGGAGTATACGCGTCTGTCGGATCACATTGGTCTGATTCCGCTGGTGATGGTCTTACAAATACGCACGCCGTCAGTGGAACCTGGTTGATAATCCGGATTTGTGCTATCATTACCTGGGCGACTTCGATGAGGCGATGGTCAAGCTGATTCGCAGCGTGAAGAACATCCAGAAATCGGATGTCATCGAGGTATGGCATAACGACGGTGACCAGATTCTGGCATATCGCCGCAAGGATTTGGTGTTTGTGTTCAACTTCAACCCGATCCGTTCGTTTACCGATTATGGCTTCCTCGTACCGAGAGGTGCCTACGATGTGGTTCTGAACACAGACAACAAGCAGTTTGGTGGATTCGGCTTCTCAGACGACAGTCTCCGCCACTTCACCTGTGCCGACCCGCTTTATGCAAAAGACAAGAAAGAATGGCTGAAACTGTATGTGCCGGCCCGTTCTGCAGTTGTATTAAAACGAGTGAAAGATTGAATTGATATTGTATGAGTGATTACACAAATGCATTTTATAAGAAGACTGCACGCATCATGATTGCTGTATGCGGTCTTCTTTTTTCTCTGTTTAGTTTTGTATATCTTTATGTGTTCCAGCGCGATGTGCTGGAAGCCCTTCATTTCTCGCTGGCACATGGAAAGACTACCTTTGCTCCGATGGCCAGTGCGCTGGTCATTACGCTGATTTTGCTGTTGCTGCGCTGGGGGGTAAACAGTCTGCTGGGACTGAAGGGAAGGGTGCGTGCCCTGGCGTATGTGCCGTCCTTTCTGGTACTTTGTGCCCTGACGGATGTAGGGCGTGGAGTGTATATCTCCGACTACCATACTCCGTGGACCTGGCTGTTGCCTTTACTGGTGTTGCTGTTCGTGGGAATCGGTTACTGGCTGCGTGGAGTTTTTCGCGTACAGCTGAATCACGAAGGAAGTCTCTGGGGGTTGGTCAACAGTAACCTGGCTATCTTGCTGGGGTTGTGTCTGCTGACGGTGTGTGTGGGCAGTACCAACCGGCAGTTTCATCATGAGCTGGAGGCGGAACATTATCTGCGAGCCGGGGAGTATGACAAGGTGTTACGCGTAGGAGAAAAATCATTGGAGGCCAGCCGTACGCTGACAGCCTATCGTGCCGTGGCCTTGTCTCGCTTGGGAAAGATGGGCGACAGGCTGTTTGCTTATCCGCAATATTACCGTTCCGACGGGTTGTTCTTTGAAACGGATTCCCTGCACACGCTCCGTTATACGAACGATTCCATTTATTACCTGCTGGGAGCACGTCCATATACGGGAGAAGACCGCATGGTATTCCTGCGGAACATCTGCTACAAGGGAACCGGAAAATATACCTCGCTGGACTATTACCTTTCTGCCTTGCTGCTTGAAAAGAAACTGGACAGTTTCGCACAGGCCGTTCCCGATTTCTATTTGCCGGAAGATACCTTGCCGCGTTATTACCGGGAAGCATTGGTGATGTATTATGTCCAGCGGAATGATACCGTATCTTCGCGTGCAGACAGTCTGACTTTAGATCGTTTCAAGGCTTACCAGACCTTGCAGCAGAAAGAGGGTTCTCCGCTGGAAGAACGCAACCGTATGCGTCGCGAATTCGGTGATACCTACTGGTGGTACTATGATTATCAGGAATAAAAAAACATTTGTGTAGAGGATAAAAAATTAAGAGAGGCTGCCGGGGAAATGCAGCCTCTCTTATTTTTTAAAGAACAAACGCTTTTGTCCTTACAGCTGATATTTTCACAAATACCAATACTGTTCTTATCTATTACTATGAAAAACATCTTTATAACATCCGGTTCACTTGGATTGTTCAGAGAAAAATGTGTTTTTAACACTTGTTTTGATTCTGTTTCTATCGTTTACATATTTCCTTGAAATCACAATAAGTGCACCGGTCTTCCTCTTCCGTCTGACTGAAACTCAAATCAGGATTGAAAATCTCCTCCAGAAGTACCTGTAGGCGGGTTCTGAACTCTTCTTCCAGCAATGAAAAGTCTTCCACGGGGGTGGTTTTGTTATACGATTCCTTGAGCTGGACGACGGGCGAGTAATCTTCTGCCGCAGCCCGGTGAATGTAGAGCAGGGCAGGAGCTACCTTCCGGTCATCATTCCGTTCACGCAGTTTCCGGCATACGATAGCCGCATACAGGAAAGTCTGGAACACGTAATTGGAACGTTTGGGGCTGGGCGTGAACAACGATTCTACGCTGGGCGGGGTGTCGGCCTTGCCTCCCGTCTTGTAATCCACAATGCGGAGCACGTTGTCCTTGCTGTCCATGCGGTCGATGATACCGCCCATGCGCGAGCGGATGACTCCCTTGGGCGTCTGTATCTCTACGTTCTCCATGACCCTTTGTTCGGAGCCTACGAAGGTAAAGGGAGCGTGGCGCAGGTCGTTGCGAAGCAGCTGCTGGATATAGCGCAGAATTACGGCGGAATTGATGAGTTGTACCCCGTTGTATTCCGGACGCTCGTCGGCAGGGAGATGGAAGAACAGTTCCTTGAATCCGTTGTCCACGTAATTCTGTAGTTTCACTTCTTCCTGGAGCAGAGCTTCCAGGGTGTCTTTGTTGATGACTTTTCCGTGTGCCGTGAGTTCTTTGTAGATGTGTTCGGCAGCGTAGTGGAAGATGCTTCCGAATTTGGCCGAGTCGATTTCGGCGCTTACTTCTTCGGGGGCTGCCAGTCCTGCTACGTACTTATAATAGAACTTCAGCGGACAGTCCAGGTAGCAGTTCAGGGCTGACGGGGAAAGAAGGGCTTTCGGATTTACCCGTACATCGAATACGCTCTGCATCCGTTTCATGATGTCGGGCGACTTGGGGATACAGATGGGTGAGGAAGCAATGGGCGACTGCTCTGCCTCCAGTTGTTTCCGCTGTACGGGATAACCCCACTCAATCAGCAGCTGAAGCATAAAGCGCGACATCTCTCCCCGGTTCATGCCGTCGCTCACCGTGTTGTAGAGCAACGTAGCCTTCTCTGCCCGTTGCAGCAGACGGTAGAAATAGTAGGCATAGACCGCAATCTTGTGGTCGATGGTCGTCATGCCGAACGCCTTGCGCAGGTTATAGGGGATGAACGAAGCATCACCCCCTGCCTTGGGCAACTGGCCTTCGTTGACCGACAGCAGAATGACGTGGCGGAAATCCAGGTTACGCGTTTCCAGTACCCCCATCACCTGCATACCGATGGCTGGCTCTCCGTGGAAAGGAATGCTGGCTGTCGACATGACGCGTACCAGCAGGCGGTGGAAGGTGGCAGGTTGTACCTCCAGGTCCTTGCTTTCAAGCAGGGCATGGAAGCGGTTGACCATGGTGAAGCTTTTGAACAAGGCTTCGCGATAGAGCTGGTCGAGGGCGTCGCTGGTGGAAGCTGTCTGCTTGCGATACAGCTGTGCCACCTGCTTCAAGATGTCAGCCAGCCGCTTGCACAGCTCCAGGTTGTGGCTGCACGGTTTGAACAGCAGTGACAAGGCTTCGTCCCGTTCCAGTTCTGAGGGTAGGGGGTAGAAGCGGTTCTTTTCCGTCAGTTCCTTTTCCAACGGAGCGGCTTCTCCGGAAAGCAGTTGCGTGTACGGATGCTTCAGCACGCTGATGACTTCGGCAAACTGGTAGCGTCCGCTGCGGGAATTGTAGCCCGCAATGTGCAGTTCCAGCAACGTCTTTACGAAGCTGTAGGCCGGTGTCTGCGAGAGCGGGAAACCCATGGTGATGTTGATGTGGCGCACGTTATCCGGTAGTGAGTGAAGCACAGGTTGCAGCATGGCTTCGTTGCAGAGCACCACGGCCGTTTCCTTTTCGTCCTCCGTCAGGTTCTCCCGAATCCATTGCGGTAGGTAGCGTGCCTGTCCGTTCTCCGTAGGCGATTCGATGAAGGTAATTTCTTTCGGATGGTTCAGGTGGTCGAACAGGGAAGGCGGCAATTCCGAGGGGAAATTCTTCAGGTTGCGGCGGATAAACTCGCCCGCCTCGTGCGGATGCTTGTTCAGGTAGAAGGTATCGTAGTCCCAGTAGAACAGGGCTTTTTCTGCTTCGTGCAATTTGCTGAACAGGGTTTGTTCCACCTTATTCAGCACGTTGAATCCCACGAACACATATTTGTCGTAGGGAAACTGCTGCACGTCCATAGTCTCCGTCACTTCGCGGTAGAGCATTCCTTCGTAGGCGATGCCCTGCTCGCGGAGCAATTCTTTATATTGCGTATAGATGTCGCCCAGCACGTCCCACAATGAGATGAAACGCCGCTTCAGTTCCGTGACCTGCTCGATGGAGAAATTACGGAAGAACTGGCTCAACGCTTCCTTTTGTCCTTCTTCCAGAAAGTCATATTCGCCCGTCAGCTTGTTCAGGTCCTTCAGGTTGCTGAACAGCGCCTTGGTGTCGGCCATATTCTTGTCGGCATCGTCAAAGTCGCTGATAAGCATCTCGCCCCAGAAGTAGAATTCGTCCAGGCTCTCCTTGCTGCCCGTTATTTCACGGAACACCTTGTAGAGGTCGCACACTAATTTGATGGAATCGCCCGTCACCCATTGCGACGACTGGCGGAACAGCTCACTGATGCTCACGTAGGCCGGAGACCACACCGGGCGGTCGGATTCCTGTGCCAAGTATTCATTGAAAAAGAGGCTGGCACGCTTGTTCGGGAAAACCACAGCCACCTTCGTGAAGTCTCCGTTCATCTTCCGGTACAAATCGGCGGCCACCTGCTTTAAAAAAGTTTCCATATATTGCATTGTCGAAATATCGTTGTGAAAAAATAAATTCAGGCCGGAAGCGTCACTTCTTCCAGTTCATTAGCAAACACGTACCAGAGGAATCCCCGGATGTGGGTGTAGCCCATCTGCGTGAGCAAGTCCATGTACTCCTGCACCTGAGCGCGGTAAGCCTCGTTCTTCTTTCCGAACTTGAAGTCCACCACGACCACCTGTCCGTCTTTCCGCATCACGCGGTCGGGGCGGCGTGTCTGCATCTGTCCCAGCTCGTCGGTGTAGACAATGGCACACTCGTTGTAAAGCTCCCACGTACCGCTGAACCAGTCCTTCACGGCCGGATGTTGCAAGGCCCAGTGCGCCAGTCCCTGAATCTGCTGCTTCTGCTCCTCCGATTCGAACACCCCTTCAAAGCTCAGCCGTTCCAGTGCCGAAGGAAGGTCGTCCGCCTTTTCGATGTGGGCAAACACCTGGTGCAGCAACTGTCCCTGACGGATGTATTGTCCGCGAGTGTCCTCCGTGTCATCACCTTGAATGAAGTCGGCCGAACGGTTTGACTGCTTGAATTCGATGTGCGTTTCGATGCTTTCCATCTTCACGGGCACTCCCTCGCGGGGCGATGACAGCCGGTTGGATTTGCCCGCTTTCTTCTCATCGTGCGCCGTGCAGAGCTCCCCGTATTCGCTCACTGCATCGTCTTCCGGATTCTCCTGTGCCAGCGGCAGTTCCACCTCCTGCATGAGCGGCAGACTGTCGTACAACAGTTCTGAAACCGTTCCCTTCTGTCCCGCCTTTGCGAAAATAATCAGGTTCTTGCAGGCACGTGTAAACGCCACGTAAAGCAGATTCAGGTTGTCCACCCAGAGCTGTAATTTCTCTTCCAGATAATCGTCGTGATACACCGATTCCGCCATGGCACCTGAATAGTTCACCGGTACGATGTCCAGGCGGTTGAACGGCGGAATGTCGGTTTCCTTGCCTGTGCCTGCCACGCTGCACCATATCAGGTGATTGTTCGTTTCGTTTTCCATCTTCCAGTCACAGAACGGCAGCAGCACCGTGTGATACTCCAGTCCCTTTGATTTATGGATAGACAAGATGCGGATGCCGTCAATCTCGCCCGACGGGATGGTCTTCGCGTTCAGCTTCTCGTCCCAGAAACGGATGAAAGCCGTCAGCTCCGACGAGTTGTTCTGCATGTATTCCGTCACCGCATCATAGAAGGCACAGAGATATGCATCCTGCTTCTCGATAAGCTGCATGTCGAACAGCACGAACAACTTCTCTAACAGTTCGTACAGTGGCATGAAACGGAGTTCGTTTGCCTGTAACTGGAAGGCTGCCGGCAGGTAACGGGACGGGTCGTCGAGCAGCACCGTGTTGAGGCTGATGTCCTTGCGCAATACCCCTTGCTGATAAGCCACTGCCAGTCGCGCCAGTGCGATGCGGTCGTCGGGCGAAGAAAGATACCGCAGTCCGTCGATGAGCATGCTCACTGCCAGCGATGCACTCAGCCGGAACGCCTCGTCGGATACGATGCGGTAGGGGGTATGTTCGTCGAAGTAAGCGGCAATGTCGGGGATACTCCGGTTCTTTCGCACCAGAATGGCCATCTCGTTGAGGCGGATACCCTCTTTCGTAAGGCGTTCCACTTCCTCGGCCAGTTGCTTCAAGGTCGCTTCCGTGTAAGGCCGTTCCTTGGAGTCCTGCAGGAAGGTCACTTTTACGAAGCCCTTTTCCTCCTTCTTGGCGCAACGCTGCCGCACGTCGCTGTACGCCTGTTCCAGTTGGGCGCAAGGCATGCCCTGTTCCTCCTGATAGCGTCGGTTCAGTGTCTGGCAGGCCGCCGTGAAAAACTCGTTGTTGAAGCGGATGATGCGTGCCTCACTTCGCCAGTTCGTGTCGAGCGTACATTCCTTGATGCGGAAACTCCGGTCATTGCCCAGTCCCGCCAGAATTTTCCAGTCGCCGCTTCGCCAGCGGTAGATGCTCTGCTTGATGTCGCCCACGATGAGGCTGCCTTCCTTCTGCGCCAGACTTTCCTGCAACAACAGATGGAAGTTCTCCCACTGCATGCGCGAGGTATCCTGAAACTCGTCAATCATCACCGTATCGATGGTCGTGCCGATTTTCTCGTAGACAAACGAGGCATCTCCCTCCCTGATTAAGCTATGGAGCAAGGCATTGGTATCCGACAGCAGAAAACGGTTATGTGTTTGGTTCTGCAAGCGTACCTCCTCGTCAATGTGTGCCAGCAAACGCAGGTTATTCAGGTAACGCAGCGAAAGGTCGCACGAGTTGAGTAGCAAGTTGTTCTGCGGACGACGGTTTTCCGCTTCCGCTAATAAGGGTATCAGTTCCGAAGTCGCCAGCGAACGGATTTCATCGCGGTGGGCCGACGTTTTGGTCGTCCAGTTTTCCTCGCTTTCCAGGCACTTCTCCGCGGTGGCATTGCGGATGTCATCGCTCAGTTTCCCGTTGGCCAGCTTGTTGAAATAACTGCCGATGCCCCGTGAGCCGTTCTTCAGGTCGGCCGGAGTCAGTCCGTGCATTTCGAGCAAGCCCGTAAACTGTTCGCTGAATCCCTTCATGAATTCCAGTACCTCTTCGCGGATACTTTTCAGCTCATCCCGGTAGGAAGGAATAAAGTTCGGGTCGGCCAGTTTCCTGCGCAGTCCTTCTCCCTTCTCGATGTAGCTTTCGTCGAAAATATTCTGTCCGAATCCCTTGATATCTTTCGACACATCCCAGCGGCGGTCGTTCACGATACGTTCTTCGATATACTCCAGCAGCCAGTAGAGCACCGGTGAGCACCGGTCCAGCTTCTCAATCATGGCATCCACCGCATCGCTCAGGACCTCTGTATTGTTCAGCTCGATAGACAAGTTGGCCCCTAATTCCAGTTCCCGCGCCAGGTTGCGCATCACCGACTGGAAAAACGAGTCGATGGTCTCGATGCGGAAACGGCTGTAGTCATGAATGATGTGCCGTAATGCTTCGCGTGCCGATTCCCGGATTTCCTCAACCGATTTGGTTGATGTTTTCTGAATCTCCTTCAGGTAGCCCTCTGAACCCTCGTCGGCCGTAGCAATGCCGTAGAGCTGTTCCAGGATACGCTCCTTCATTTCCGCCGTCGCCTTGTTGGTGAATGTCACTGCCAGAATCCTGCGGTAGGCATACGGGTCTTCAATCAGTTGTCTTATATAATGTACCGCCAGTGTAAAGGTCTTGCCGGAACCGGCAGAAGCCTTGTATACTAAAAGCTGGGGATGCTGTTCCATGTGTGATGTCGTTTTTAGGGTTTTCGTTACACAAACTTACGGAATTTTCGCGGAAAAACCGCAGGAAACCGCCGATTAGTGAGGGGAGAGCCGTGGCATGTATGTCCGGAAATCTTCCTGCGGTATGCTGAAAATGCCTGGAAGCTTTCTATGTTTTCCGGTGCGGAACTGTATGTTTCCCGTTCGGAAAACGTAGGGTTTCGCCCTGGAAAACCTATGGTTTGCGTGCGGAAAACATAAAAACCGTTTGCAGGTTTGCATAAAACCGCCGAATAATTTGTGTAATTCAAAATAAAAGCCTACTTTTGCACCGCAATTAAGGATGGTTCCGTAGCTCAGCTGGATAGAGCAACGCCCTTCTAAGGCGTGGGTCCTGCGTTCGAATCGCAGCGGAATCACGGAAAATAAGAGAAAATCAAGCGGTGAAAATATCGTTGGTTTTCTCTTTTTCTTTTATAAATGTTTGTAAGTTTATAAAAATTGCATATATTTGCAACCTGATAAAACTACCGACCTTGTTTTACGGACACAAACTGAACGAGCTTAAGCTAAACTACAGAAAAAAATCACTTCGTAAGGCCGATAATAAACCGAGCCTGTATCATTATTTAAAAGGATAGAGAAAGCGTTCTTCTAAAATCGAAGAATACAACTGACAAGAAGGCCAGATACGGCCCGCAGACTGTTTTTACAGTTCAGGGAAGTACCTGTGCAGGAATGTTACACCCATTTTTTTAACAAAAACCAAACTAGACTTTTTTTTAACCGGTATCTGAGGAGGGGAATTCCCTTCCTCAGGGTACCACTAAACCGCGATAACTAAACTTAATTGTCCAACAAAATCTTCGATTGCCTAAAAGAATATTTTCGGATAGGTCAGAGAGGAATGTGAGCACTGACAACCTTTTGTGTAGGGATGGTGTGTCTTTCTTATGCACAAGCAAATGAGATTACACAGAATGAGATAATTTTTTACATATCGGAAAACTGCTAGTGGGATATGTCAAACAGTATAATATTCTTTTTGTGGTTTATGTAGCTTCTGGTAAAGATGATTCATTCCGTTGTAGTGCCTCACGATAGATGTTGCAAAGTCGTTGTCTGAGCGATGCCGGCTGCACGATATGGAGTGACCAGCTGCGCGACATGATTTCCATCAGAAAATCGGGGGTGATGCGTACCCGCAGACTGAAAACCATTCTTCCGTTCTCTTCCTTCAACAATTGCTGTGAGGGATGCAGCGGACGCGATTTCAAGTAATTTCCGTCTTCCATGTCGCAGTCGAATACTACTTCTTCGATGGGGTATTCTTCAGAGGAATAAATGCCGAAACTATCCTTAAACTTCTGCACAGGGTCGAAAGCCTCGTTTTGGGAAAATGTTTCTGGCAGAAGGGTGAGCTGCTCGATGCGATCCAGCCCGAAAGTTTTTATCTTTCCGCTTTCTTCCGCTCCTAATACATACCATCTGCCTCGAAACTCCTTGAGAGCGTATGGCGAGAGCGTACGTTCACTGCGGGTATTATCTGCATACTTGCGATAGAGAAAATGCACTTTCTGGCGTTGCCAGATGGCATGAAGAAAATAGGAAAGATGCTGTGTACCTCTCGTCTGATATTGTTCCGGCAAGATGTACTCCGGCAGACTGTGGTTGCCTAAGGCGGTCATTACCTCAATTGGTTCAATGATGCAGTCCATATCTAGCCATCCTTTCCGGACGGTTGGCAATGAATATCCTTTGTGTGTGCGACTGTACGTAATGTCCAGACCAAATTCTTCCTTCAGTTCATTCAGGTCACGTTTCAGGGTAGCGTCCGAGCATACCGGGTCGTAGCCGCGGAATGCAAGCTCACGTTCCAGTTCGCGTTGCAGTTCACGGAACGATATGTAAGGCTGGTTCTGCAGTTTTCGCACAATTAGTATCCAGCGTAGCAGTTGTCCTTTTAATTTTTTCATGGTCAGTAGGCGATTCTTACACAAATATATCACTTTTTTTGTTCACAGGGTCATCTTTTGAGCTTGTGGGTGCAGATATTTGTCTCAAAATAATTTTTAAAGTAAACGCTTATGAAAGGTTATGTATCCCATTTGATTACAGAGAACGAGAAACTGGAACAAGAACTGATGGCGGATTATGATGCGGCTCATGCACCGGTGTCACATCAGCAACTGCTGGCCCTGCAGTTGAGGGGCGATATAGACGAACTGAGCGTCTGCATCCATGATTGTGTCTCACTGGTTCCGATGGTGAAAGACCTTCCGGAGGATTGTGGATGAAGGCGGGTTGGTAATTCCGACGCAGTGGATTGGTGCACCGTCCGGCAGAAACCTTTGTCTGTGCGAACGGCTGGTGGCTGCCTTATGTGAGCAGATGATTGTGGTGGAATGTCAGCAACAGGACGAGAGTATGACTGTGGTAAAAGAAGCCCGCAAATTAGGACGTGAGATACATTGCGTGAAACCTACCGTGCACGATATAAGCATGGAGGGAATTCAGGTCTTGCCAGACAAAAAACCGACAGTCAAGAAATGCGAGCGGATATTCGAATGGGCCGACAAACCGTATAGCATTGTGTATAAAATTATAGCCGTGTACCTGCAGTATGAGCGTATCACGTGCAGCGGCTTGATAGACAAGCTCAAAACCCTGCACATTGCGACTGATCCTTACGGCTCCGTACATAGTCTGATGACTGACAAAGGCAACAGCTATGGCCGTGTGTTTATGGAAGAAAATGGTTTCTTAGTGTTTGTTCCTGAACTGAGGGAACGTATTGAGGCGATAAAAGGGAAGTTTAGGGTATAGTAGTAAAGGTTTTAGGACACTGTACGTACGATGCGCTCAAATAAAAAATCCCCTCCAGAACTCATTCATTACAAATAGTTCCGGAGGGGATTAATTTTATCTATATTTTTAAGCGGTACGGATTATTTGTATTCGTCCCAGCTCTTGATAGCGATGTCGTCAATGCTCATAGAGCAGAAGGCATTGATGAATGCACTTGCCAGACGGGCATTGGTTACCAGAGGAATGTTCAGGTCGACTGCGGCACGGCGGATCTTGTATCCGTTTTCCAGCTCGGTAGGAGTGAGGTCACGCGGAATGTTTACCACCATGTCGATTTCTTTCTTGTGCAGCATTTCCAGTGCCTGAGGCTGACCTTCTTCGCTTGGCCAGTATACGCGGGTGTTTTCCACTCCGTTTTCTGCCAGGAACTTAGAAGAACCACCGGTAGCGAAGATGTTGTAGCCTTTGGCCTTGAGGGCGCGCGCTGCCTGCAGCAAATCTACTTTCTGTTTCAGTGTACCGGTAGACATCAGGACGTTCTTTTCCGGAATGCGGTAGCCTACAGATAGCATGGCTTTCAGTACGGCACATGAAGTGTCGTCGCCGATACAGCCTACTTCACCTGTAGAAGCCATGTCTACACCCAGTACAGGGTCGGCCTTCTGCAAACGGTTGAACGAGAACTGGCTGGCCTTGATACCTACGTAGTCGAGGTCGAAGAGGTTCTTTTCAGGCTTTTCTACCGGCAAGCCTAACATGACTTTGGTAGCCAGTTCGATGAAGTTAATCTTCAGCACCTTGCTGACGAACGGGAACGAACGGCTGGCACGCAGGTTACATTCGATTACCTTGATGTCGTTTTCACGAGCCAGGAACTGGATGTTGAACGGACCAGAGATGTTCAGCTCTTTCGCAATCTGACGAGAGATACGCTTGATGCGGCGTACGGTTTCTACGTACAGTTTCTGCGGCGGGAACTGGATGGTAGCGTCGCCTGAGTGTACACCGGCAAACTCGATGTGTTCTGAGATGGCGTAAGCTACGATTTCACCGTTCTGTGCTACGGCATCCATTTCTACTTCCTTGGCGTGTTCGATGAACTGGCTTACTACTACCGGATGTTTCTTCGATACGTTAGCGGCCAGCTGCAGGAAGCGTTCCAGCTCTTCCTGGTTAGAACATACGTTCATGGCTGCACCAGAAAGCACGTATGACGGACGAACCAATACAGGGAATCCTACCTTTTCGATAAACGCGTTGATATCTTCCATAGAAGTCAGTGCGCTCCATTCAGGCTGGTCTACGCCGATACGGTCGAGCATAGCCGAGAACTTGTCGCGGTCTTCGGCGTTGTCGATGCTCTTGGCAGAAGTTCCCAGAATATTTACCTTCTGTGCGTCCAGACGCAATGCCAGGTTGTTCGGAATCTGTCCGCCGGTGGATACGATGACTCCGTGCGGATTTTCCAGGTCGAGGATATCCATCACACGTTCGAAAGTCAGTTCGTCAAAGTACAGACGGTCGCACATATCGTAGTCGGTCGATACGGTTTCAGGATTGTAGTTGATCATTACTGAGCGGTAGCCTTCCTTGCGGATGGTGTTCAGTGCCTGTACGCCGCACCAGTCGAACTCTACGGATGAACCGATACGGTAAGCACCTGAACCCAGTACGACGATACTCTTGTGGTCGCCCAGGTAGTGTACATCGTTGGCCACGCCGCTGTAAGTCAGGTATAGGTAGTTGGTCTGTGCCGGATATTCGGCTGCCAGCGTGTCAATCTGTTTTACTACCGGCACGATGCCTACACTCTTACGGTGGTTACGGATTTCCAGGATACCGTCTTCCATATCGCCTTCGTAGCCGATGGCACGTGCCACCTGGAAGTCGGAGAATCCCTGACGTTTTGCCTTGTAGAGCAGCTCGTTCGGAAGCTGTGAAAGCTGTGTATGGTTGTTGCCCCACTCGTGGAGTTCCTTAGAAGTCTGCATGATGTTCATCAGCTTGTCGAGGAACCACTTGTCAATCTTGGTGAGGTCGTGAATCTGGTCTACTGTGTAGCCTGCACGCATAGCCTTTGAGATGACGAAGATACGCTTGTCGGTCGGTTCGCGCAGTGCTTTGTCGATGTCTTCGATAACCAGCTCCTTGTTTTCCACGAAACCGTGCATGCCCTGACCAATCATACGAAGACCTTTCTGGATGGCTTCTTCGAAGGTACGTCCGATGGCCATGACTTCACCTACCGACTTCATGCTGGAGCCCAGTTCGCGGTCTACGCCGTGGAACTTACCCAAGTCCCAGCGAGGAATCTTACATACGCAGTAGTCCAGTGCCGGTTCGAAGAAGGCAGAAGTTGTTTTTGTTACCGAGTTCTTCAGGTCGAACAGTCCGTAGCCCAATCCCAACTTAGCTGCAACGAAAGCCAGAGGATAACCTGTAGCCTTAGATGCCAGTGCAGAAGAACGGCTCAGACGGGCATTTACCTCGATTACGCGGTAGTCTTCTGATTCAGGATCGAACGCGTACTGTACGTTACATTCACCCACAATACCGATGTGACGGATGATGCGGATGGCCAGTTCACGCAGTTTGTGGTATTCGCTGTTGGTCAGTGTCTGTGACGGAGCGATAACGATAGATTCACCGGTGTGGATACCCAGCGGGTCGAAGTTTTCCATGTTGCAGACCGTGATACAGTTGTCGAAACGGTCGCGCACTACTTCGTATTCCACTTCCTTCCAGCCTTTCAGACTCTTTTCTACCAGCACCTGCGGAGAGAAAGAGAACGCTTTTTCGGCCAGTACGTTCAGTTCTTCTTCGTTGTCGCAGAAGCCTGAACCCAGACCTCCCAGTGCGTAAGCTGCACGGATGATGACCGGATAACCCAGTTCCTTCGCTGCACGGCGGGCATCTTCGATATTTTCTACCGCCTCACTCTTGATGGTCTTCACGTTGATTTCGTCCAGTTTCTGTACGAAGAGCTCACGGTCTTCCGTATCCATGATGGCCTGTACCGGAGTACCCAGTACGCGGGTGTTGTATTTCTCGAACACGCCGGCTTTGTAGAGAGCCACACCGCAGTTCAAGGCAGTCTGACCACCGAATGACAGCAACACGCCGT
>OQVH01001352.1_pt1 | contig 15731 bp, 10 predicted proteins | sample 1691641 | NCBI WGS metagenome assembly OQVH01 (sample SAMN03418286, study PRJEB22391) | human gut metagenome | biome: human-gut; feature: organic feature; material: feces | host: Homo sapiens | place: Italy | collected 2013-04
GTCAGAGAACATTTAACCGAGTATTTAAAGAAAGATATAAAATATCACCGAGTGACTACCGGAGTACATGTCTGAAAGATATGTTGTCATAACATATAGATTAATAAATTCAATAAAAATCTGATTATCAGTCTGAAATAAGTATCTCTGGGTGTTATTTATAATATGGGGTAGTGGTTAATTATTATGTCATGTATGAATGGGGAAGAAACAAACGGAGAACTGCTTCAGAAAAAGAAGTAGACAAACTGTAAATAAAGAAGTTAAGAGAGGCTGTTACTTTAGAAACTATTTAAAGAAGTAACAGAAGTCGGGGAAGCGTTAGAAAAGATACAAGAAACATAAATCAATATTGTTCGTTCTATTTTCAGTAACATATTTCGCAATGCGAAAAATAAGTTGCTGAACAGTCATTGCCTATATTATAATGAAGCTATAGCACCCTGTTAAATAATACATTTGAGAAAGTTCAACTTTCACGCTTTGTTGAGCCAGATCAATATACATTATTTACGAGGAGTGCTACAGGTACAATAAAAAACGGACAAGAGGCAGACTGATATGGAAAATAAACTGGAACATTTAAAAGAATATCTGAAGGGACTTGGCAGTGTAGCAGTTGCTTTCTCAAGTGGAGTGGATTCTACATTCTTATTAAAAGTAGCTCATGATGTGCTGGGTGATAAGGCGATTGCGATTACAGCTCAATCCTGTTCTTTCCCGAAAAGAGAGCTGAATGAAGCGAAGGCATTCTGCGAGAAAGAGGGGATTCAGCATGTGATCTGCCAGTCTGAGGAATTGGAGATTGAAGGATTTTCAAAGAATCCTCCGAACAGATGTTATTTATGTAAAAAAGAACTGTTTGAGAAGATTGGCGATATTGCAAAAAAGAATGGGATTGAATATATTGCAGAGGGATCAAATATGGATGATAACGGCGATTACAGACCAGGTCTGATCGCCGTAAAAGAACTTGGAGTTAAGAGCCCGCTACGTGAGGCGAAGCTGACGAAAGCGGAGATCAGAGAATACTCAAAGGAACTGGGGCTTCCGACTTGGGACAAACAGTCATTTGCCTGTCTGTCCTCCAGGTTTGTCTATGGAGAGACCATCAGTGAGGAAAAGCTTGGAATGGTTGAGAAAGCAGAGCAGCTTTTACTTGACTATGGATTCCATCAGGTACGTGTCCGTATTCACGGTTCACTTGCAAGAATTGAGATCATGCCGGAGGAATTTCCGAAACTTCTGGAAAAAAATGTCCGAGAGGATATTGCAAAGAAATTTAAGGAGTATGGATTCACTTATGTGACCATGGATATTCTGGGATATCGTATGGGAAGTATGAACGAAACACTTGGCGAAAATGATAAAACGACTGCAGATAGCAGCCTTAAGGGTAAAAACGAATGACAGTAAAAGAGAGAATAGCAGCACTTCGTGCACGCATGAAAGAAACAGGAATTGATGCATATCTGATTCCTACAGATGATTTTCATGGTTCAGAATATGTAGGTGAATATTTCAAATGCAGAAAATATATCACAGGATTTACCGGTTCTGCAGGCACTGCGGTGATCATGCAGGATATGGCAGGATTATGGACGGATGGACGTTATTTTATCCAGGCTGCAGATCAGCTGGAGGGAACAGGAATTACTTTATTTAAAATGGGTGAACCGGAAGTTCCCACAGTTCATGAATTTCTGAAAAAAAATCTGACACAGGGAAGGTGTCTGGGATTTGACGGACGTACTGTCAGTGCAAAAGAGGCAGCAGAATTGGAGAAAATGCTGGATGAAAACGGTGTGTCTCTCAGTGTTGATCACGATCTGGCAGGCGATATATGGGAAAACCGTCCGGTACTTTCCTGTGAACCGGTTACAGAGCTGGATATAAAATGGGCAGGAGAATCCAGAGCTGATAAATGCGCAAGAATCCGCAAAGCAATGGAGAAGAAGGGTGCAGATTTATTTGTACTGACTTCTCTGGATGATATTGCCTGGCTGTTAAATATACGTGGGGGAGATATCCACTGCTGTCCGGTGGTTCTTTCTTATCTGGTAATGACAAAAACAGAGATCAGACTTTTTGCAAATGAGAAAGCCTTTCAGACAGACGTACTGGAAGCGCTGGAAAAAGATGGTGTGACCCTTTTTCCCTATGACAGTATCTATGAGTATGTGAAAACATTTAAAAAGGACAAAAAAGTTCTTCTCTGCAAAAAGAAAGTCAACAGTCGTCTGGTTAGCAATATTCCGGCAGACACCCGGATCCTGGATGAAGAAAATCTTACACTTCTTCCCAAGGCAACAAAGAATCCTGTTGAGGTGGAAAATGAACGCATTGCGCATATCAGAGACGGAGCTGCAGTTACAAAGTTCATATACTGGTTAAAGAAGAATGTTGGAAGGATTCCGATCACAGAATTAGGTGCGGCAGAAAAGCTGTATGAATTCCGTTCGGAACAGGAGAATTTCATAGATAACAGTTTTGATCCGATTATTGCCTATGGAAAGCATGCTGCTATTGTACATTATTTTGCAACACCCGAAACGGATATTCCTCTGGAACCATCCGGCTTTCTTCTGGCAGATACAGGAGGACATTATAAAGAGGGAACTACTGATATTACCCGTACTGTTGTCATGGGACCGACTACTGAGGAAGAGAAAAAGTACTTCACAGCAGTTTTGCGGGGAACTCTGAATCTGGGAGCTGCCAGATTTCTTCATGGCTGTACCGGTGTAAATCTGGATATTCTGGCAAGACAGCCGCTGTGGGAAATGGGAGAGGATTTTAAACATGGAACCGGTCATGGAGTAGGATATCTTCTGAATGTCCATGAAGGACCCAATAGCTTCCGATGGAAAATTGTTCCGGGTGGAAATGCAGTGCTGGAGGAGGGAATGATCACCTCTGATGAACCGGGATATTACAGAGAGGATGGATTTGGAATCCGCCATGAAAATCTGATGGTCTGCAAAAAAGCTGAAAAAACAGAGTATGGTCAGTTTATGTGCTTTGAATTTCTGACTATGGTACCTTTTGATCTGGATGGAGTGGTGCCGGAACTGATGAGTGTCCGGGAACGTAACCTTCTCAATGATTACCATGCACAGGTATATGAGAAGATTTCTCCGTATTTGAACGAAGAAGAAAAAGAATGGCTGAAAGATGCTACCCGGGCAATCTGATAAAAATAAAAAAACATTTTACAAAATCAAAAAGAGGAACAGCCGTGATGGACAGCTGTTCCTTTTTGATTTATTATCTGGTTTGTTTTATTCAGAAACTTTTGCAAACTGGCTGTTATATAAAGTATGGTAAAATCCACCTTTTGCAATCAGCTCATCATGAGTACCCTGCTCAATGATACTTCCGTCTTTCATAACAAGAATCAGATCTGCATTTCGGATGGTTGAAAGCCTGTGAGCTACGATAAAGCTTGTTCTTCCCTCCATCATTCGTTCAAACGCTTCCTGAATTTGTAATTCTGTTCGTGTATCAATACTGGAAGTGGCTTCATCCAGGATCAGCATCGGAGGCAGACAGAGCATAACTCGTGTGATACACAGCAGCTGTTTCTGTCCCTGGCTTAAGCTGTCTTCGTTGAGCATGGTGTCCAGTCCTTTAGGAAGCCTCCGGATAAATTCCCAGCTGTGGGTAAGCTTGGCTGCTTCGATGATTTCAGTATCTGTAGCTTCCGGTTTCCCAATCGAGATATTGTCGCGGACAGTTCCGTTTTTGATCCATGTTTCCTGAAGCACCATACCGTAGCTGCTTCTGAGAGAATGGCGGGTAATGTCTCTGATCGGTTTGCCGTCAACGGAAATAGATCCGGAATTTACATCATAGAATCTCATCAGAAGGTTGATAAAGGTTGACTTACCGCATCCGGTAGGTCCTACAATGGCAACGCGCATACCTGGTTTTACATGGAGATTAAAGTCCTCAATCAGTTTCTTTGATTCATCATAATGGAAGCATACATTTTTAATATCTACTTCACCCTTTACATCTTTCAGTGTCTCAGAAGCCTCTGCAACTTCCGGTTCCTCCTCCAGCAGATCGAAGATTCTGCCTGCACAGGCAAGAGCATTCTGAAGTTCTGTAACAACGGAACTGATATCATTGAATGGTTTCATATACTGGTTGGCATAGGAGAGAAGTACGGAAAGTCCTCCGACTGTCAGTCTGCCTCCAGGGATAATGAATGCACCCACCAGTGCAACACAGGCATAAATAATATTATTGACAAAACGGGTGGAAGGGTTTGTCAGGCTGCTGTAAAAGACAGCCTTCAGACTGCATTCCTGTAATTCTTCGTTGACCTTTGCAAAGCGTTCAGAAGATTTTTCCTCATATCCAAAAGCCTGAACTACCTTCTGGTTTCCGATCATTTCTTCGATGAGAGCAGTCTGACGTCCTCTGGCATCGCTTTGCTTCCGGAACATCTGGAAGGTATGGGAAGAAATAAATTTGGCCACCAAAAAGCTTACGGGGGTCAGGACAATGACCATCAATGTAATCCAGAAGTTTTTGGAGAACATGAAGATCAGTGTTCCGATGATCGTTACGATTCCGGAAAAAAGCTGGGTAAATCCAAGCAGCATACCATCGGATAGAATATCTGTATCTGCGATAATACGGCTGATGATATCTCCGGTACTGTGTCCGTCAAGGTAAGAGAGGGGAAGTACCTGAATGTGTCGGATGGCTTTGGCACGGATATCCTTTACTGTCTGGTAGGTCATGCGGTTATTGATCACATTCATAAGCCACGTGGCAGCAGAAGAGAGGATGACCATTACAAGGATACGTGACAGGTAATACCACATCATTTCGAAGTTTACCTGATGTTGGGCAATGACCTGGTCAATGGCATTTCCGAACAGGATTGGAACATATAGCTGAAGGATAACGGAAACTGCTGCCAGCACGATACTGAGAATCAGCAGGAAACGGTATCTTCCGATGAAACGCAGTACTTTAAAAAAAGTTTCGCTGCTTTTGCTTTTAGCAGGATCTTTTATTGTTGATCTGCTCATACAGTCACCTCCTTCATTATATTACCTGCAGATACAGAGGAGTATCTGGCTCTTTCTTCCGGAAACTGAGAGAAGTAGATTTCCCGGTAAGTATCACAGGTACGCAGCAGTTCAGCATGAGTACCCTTACCTGCCAGAGTACCGTTATCAAGGACAAGGATCAAGTCTGCCTGCTGAATGCTGGAGGAACGCTGGGATACCAGAAATGTAGTTACTTTCCAGTCAAGTCTGTTGAGAGACTTACGCAGTGCTGCATCAGTGGCAAAGTCCAGGGCACTGGCACTGTCATCCAGGATCAGGATTTCAGGTTTTTTTACCAGGGCACGGGCAATGGTAAGTCTTTGTTTCTGGCCGCCGGAAAGGTTTTTACCGTTCTGTTCCAGCATAAAATCAAGCTGTCCCGGTTTACCCTCTACTACCTCTTTTCCCTGTGCTGTGGTAAGTGCCTGCCACAGATCCTCGTCAGAGGCATCTTCCCGGCCCCATTTCAGATTGTCTCGGATAGAGCCTTTGAAAAGAGCTGCCTTCTGTGGAACAACGCCGATTCTGGAGCGGAGATCACTTCTGGTGTAATTTTCAATATTCTGACCATCCAGCAGAACAGTTCCTTTGCTGGCATCATAGAATCTGGAGATCAGATTTACCAGAGTGGTTTTTCCGCTTCCTGTACCACCGATAATACCTACGGTCTGTCCCTTTTTTACAGAAAAACTGATATGGGAAAGACTGGGGGCACCGGCTTTGCTGTACTCAAAGGTTACGTCATTGAATACGATGGCATTTTCAGAAAGTGATGCATCAGCAGTTGCTGTTGCAAGGTCCTTCGATATCTGAGCAGAATATGTGGAGGAAGAGGGGTAATCCATAGTAGATTTCACTTTCAGGATATCTGCCACACGTCCTGCGCAGGCTGCAGATTTGTTCAGGGTGATGATCAGGGAGGCAAGCTTGATCAGTTCCACGATCATCTGAGCCATATAGTTATAAAGGGCAACAACCTGTCCCTGCTGCATACCGCCAAGATTTACTTCTACTCCTGCTTTCTGGATCAGAATAACAGTAGCAATATTGATCAGTACATAAGTGACCGGATTTAACAAAGCGGAAAGCTTTCCTACAAAGAGATTTAACTTTGTCAGCTCCTGATTGCGGGTATCAAATTCTGCAACTGCCTCTTTTTCGCGGCAGAATGCACGGATAACGCGGACGCCTGTAAGGTTTTCTCTGGTCAGTCCGGTTACTGTGTCCAGTTTTCCCTGTACCTTTTTAAACAGAGGAATACTGAAAAACATAATGACAAAGACAACCAGAAACAGAAACGGGATCGCAACAGCAAAAACCAGAGCACATTTAAAATCAATGGTAAATGCCATGACCATGGATCCAAGTACGATAAACGGACTTCGAAGAAGAAGACGAAGCCCCATGTTCAGTCCGTTCTGGACCTGATTGATATCGTCGGTAAGTCTTGTGATCAGGGTGTCTGTTCCCAGGGTATCCAGCTCTGTAAAAGACAGATGCTGTACATGGTCATAAACTGCCTGTCTTAATTTAGTGGCAAAGCCCACGCTGGCTTTGGCTGCAAAGAACTGAGCTGTAATGCTGCTGGCAAGACCAAGAGCTGCCATTAAAATAAGAATAAAAAATCTCTGGACAATGTATTTGTTGTCATGGTTTGCAATACCTACATCAATGATCTGTGCAATGACGATAGGCACGATCAGGTCAAATACAACCTCCAGAAATTTAAAAAATGGCGCCAGGATGCTTTCTTTTTTGTAGTTTTTTAAATAAACTGCCAATGAACGCATTTTAAAAATTCCTTCCTTTCGTAAAAAATCTTTCCTATATTATTTCTTCCTTTTTTTGAAAAATAATACATTCAAAAGTGTATCATTTGAGACTTTTTTGTCAAGAAGAATGTGCAAAAACAGCTGAACTTTGGAGAAAATTCGTTACTGTTCACTCCGTTCACAGTAACTTAGCCAAAATTCATTCCAGATTGCCTGCGGCAATGGAATTTTGGCTTGTATGTCTCGGGATTTTGGCATATTCATGCCAAAACACCTCGCAGAATAGTGGTGTGTGAACAGTAACGAAAATTCAACTTGACTTCCCAAAAAGATATTATTAAAATATTCCGTGGCACTATTTGTGCACTGACAATTGATAAATTATTATTACCATAATGAGGAAGAGACAGACTATGGAGATTATTGAGACATTTGGTCATTATGTGGAAAATCTGACGGATAAAAAGCCTCAGTCAGCCCGCCGGCTGTTAAAAACCGGCTGGGAGGCGCAGAATCTGAAGTTCCGTTACATGCAGGACAAGAGACTGATGCCTGCAGACAGGCATCTTGCAAACCTGATGATGGATACCATGCTGTGGCCCCTTCAGAAACCGGAAGATTCTGTTATTGTAAGTATTTTTACACCCTGCGAAATGATGCAGGAGGTGGGATTACATCCCTATAATGTAGAAGGATTTTCCTGCTATCTTTCTGCAAGCAAAGCAGAGAGGGCATTTTTGCAGCAGGCAGAGAATCAGGGAATTGCAGAGACACTGTGCAGTTATCACAAGACATTTCTTGGTGCAGCGCAGAAAGGACTTCTGCCAAAGCCTAAATGTATTGTTTATACCAACCTGACCTGCGATGCTAACCTGCTCACCTTCCGTACCCTGGCAGATTTTTACCAGGTACCTGTATTTGCCATTGATGTACCATGGAATCAGACCACAGAGAATGTACAGTATGTGGCAGATCAGTTAAAGGATTTAAAAATATTTCTGGAAAAAAATACAGGAAAAACAATCTCTGAGGACAGATTAAAGGAACGTCTTGCCTGCAGTAAGCGGACTCTGGAGAATTACAAAAAATATCAGCAGATGCGTGCAGACAGATATGTGCCCTCTGATCTGGTCACACCCTTGTATGCAGGAATGACAAACAATATCCTTCTGGGAACAGCAGAAGAAGAGAAGTATACACAGATGCTTCTTGAAGATATTAAGAAAGCACCGGCAGCGAAAGGGAAGCACATTTACTGGATGCATACCATTCCATTCTGGTCGGATGCAGTGCGCCAGGAGCTTTGCTTCAGTGAGAAAGCCCAGATCGTAGGATGTGAACTTGCAGAAACCTGTGAGCCGGATTTTGATCCTGAGAACCCCTTTGAAGCAATGGCAGAAAGAATGGTATATCATTCACTGAACGGAAGTGCCCTTAGAAGGATTGAAGCCGGTATCCGCCATGCGAAACAGGCAGGAGCAGACGGTGCTGTGTGGTTTGGACATTGGGGATGTAAACATACGCTTGGTGCGGCACAGCTTGCAAAGAAGAAGTTCGAGGAAGCCGGTCTGCCCCTTTTGATCCTGGACGGTGACGGGTGTGATCGAAGCCATGGAGGAGAAGGACAGACTTCCACCAGGCTGGGAGCTTTTCTGGAAATGCTGGGAGGTGCTGAGAATGAATAAAACTTACTATGTCTGTAAATATACCCCAATTGAACTTCTGGAATCTCTTGGCGGGGAATGTGAGAACTTTAATCATATGCCGGAGGGATTTGACCTGGCCGATCAGGTTTCACATCCCAATATCTGCGGTTTTGGAAAAACACTTCTGGAAGGAGTCATGGAGGGGAAAATCAAGGAACTTGTCCTGGTGAGCTGCTGTGATACTATCCGGAGTGTCTATGACATTCTGCTTGAAAGCGGCAAGCTGGATTTTCTCTATATTTTGGATGTGCTTCACTGTGACAGTGCCTGTAGCAGAGAGCGTATGGCTGTACAGTTAAAAGGGCTGGCGAAGGCTTATGCACAGTACAAAGGCACAGAGTTTGATGCCGGAAAATTCCGGGCTGCTTTCCATGCACAGGAGAAAATCACAAAGTCCCATATTGCAGTGCTTGGCGCCAGAATGGGGCAGGAATTATTTGAAATGACCAGCAAGGCTATGCCTCTTCCTGTAGAGAATGATACCTGCGTGCATAACCGTTCTGTGGGAAATATACTTCCACCGGAGGGTGCTTCTTTTGATGAGCTGATGGACTGGTATGCAGGTGAGATTCTGGGGCAGATTCCATGTATGCGTATGATGGACCCGACAGGTCGTAAGAAGCTTTATAATGATCCGTCTGTTGCGGGGATTATTTATCATACAGTGAAGTTTTGTGATTTTTACAGCTTCGAATATGCTGAGATCAAGAATCATACAGATGTACCTCTTTTAAAAATCGAATCAGATTATACTATTCAGAGCAGCGGTCAGCTTCTTACCAGACTGGAAGCTTTTGCAGAGAGCATTCAGCCTGAAACACTGGAGCAGACCATAGATGGAGACACAAAAGGAGAGAGAAAAATGGGAAAAGGTTATTTCGCAGGGATTGACAGTGGTTCCACCAGTACAGATGTGGTGATTTTAAATAAAAATCATGAGATTGTGACCAGTATTATCCTGCCTACAGGAGCAGGAGCTGCTATCGGAGCAGACCGTGCCCTTGCAGAGGCATTGAAGGAGGCCGGATTGCAGAGAGAAGATATTGATGCGCTGGTTACTACCGGATACGGACGTACAGCTATTAAAAATGGTGATAAGAGTATCACAGAGATCACCTGTCATGCAAGAGGTGCGCATTTCCTGAATCCGGAAGTCCGTACTGTTATTGATATTGGCGGACAGGACAGCAAGGTGATCCGACTGGATGAGAACGGTGCAGTTGCAAACTTTGTTATGAATGACAAATGTGCGGCAGGAACCGGACGATTTCTGGAAATGATGGCACGTACCATGGAAATGAATCTGGATCAGATGAGCGAATGTGGGCTGGAATTCAAAGAAGATATTACAATTTCCAGTATGTGTACAGTATTTGCAGAATCAGAAGTTGTATCCCTGATCGCCCAGAATAAGGCAACAGATGATATTGTTCATGGCCTGAATAAGGCGGTTGCCGTAAAAACCGCAGCTCTTACCAGACGTGTGGGCGGTGAGGAGAAATATATGATGACCGGTGGTGTTTCTAAGAATAAGGGCCTGGTAAAGACACTGGAAGAGAAGCTTGGAACAAAGCTGGTAATCAGTGACAAGGCTCAGCTTTGCGGTGCACTTGGCGCGGCGCTGTTTGCAGCTGATATGGCTGATGTATAAAAATTATTTAAATATCCAGGGATTTTACAAGGTGGAAATCTCTGGAATTTTTATACTTTTTTTATAAAAGTTTAATTTTCTATTGACGAGTTCAAATTTAAGAGCTATAGTATACCACAGTAACAGCAAATTAACGAGGTGAAGTTTGCAGGAAAGAGGAAGCCACACAAAAGGCTATACCCGCCGAAGGAGTAAAACTCTCAGGTTCCCTGGATGCAGGGAAGAACTGCAAATGGATCGTTTCTCTGGAGACACCCGTTAGATCGGGGGCCGAAGGTGCAAATAACACGAATTATCAATAGCTACCCACAAATGGTTATCTGATTCGTGTCTTGAATCTCTCAGGCAAAAGGACAGAGGATGCTTTATCATCCCCGCTGATTCATATGAACTATATGAACAGTATTTTCTGAACTTCTGATTTTTGAAACGGTCTGTTATTACTTTGTTTCCCAGCTGTACAATATATTACACTTTTTAAAAGAAAAAGGAGATTTATTATTATGTGGGAAGCGATCAATTCTTTTTTGACAACAGTAGACAATCTGGTCTGGGGCGTGCCCCTTATGGCCCTGATCATGGCAGGTGGCATCCTGTTAACTGTCAGACTTGGACTTCTTCAGATACGAAGACTCCCCCTTGCATTAAAATGGATGTTTAAAAACGAAGAAGAAGGCGACGGTGAGATTTCCAGCTTTGCAGCTTTATGTACAGCACTGAGCGCCACAATCGGAACCGGTAATATCGTCGGTGTTGCAACTGCTGTCTGTGCCGGAGGTCCCGGAGCTTTATTCTGGATGATTCTTGCAGCATTCTTCGGAATGGCAACAAAATTTTCCGAAGGTCTTCTTGCAGTGAAATACCGTGTGGTAGCAGAAGACGGTCACAGCCTTGGCGGTCCTTTCTATTATATTGAGAAAGGTATGGGAACAAAATGGAAATGGCTTGCAAAGATCTTTGCATTCTTTGGTGTATGTGTAGGTCTTTTCGGAATCGGTACATTCAGCCAGGTAAATGGTATTTCCAGTGCAGTTCAGAACTTCTTTGATCCGAACAAATCAAACTGTGTAAATATTCCGTTCCTTGGAGAGTATTCCTGGGCAGTTGTAATTTCTTCCCTGATTCTTGCAGCCTGTGTTGCAGCAATCCTCATCGGTGGTCTGAAACGAATTGCAACAGTCAGCCAGATTATTGTACCGTTTATGGCGGTGATCTATCTGATCTTCAGTGTAGCGCTGATTCTTTTAAACGTTACAGAGATCCCGGCAGCTATCGTAACAGTTGTGAAGGGAGCCTTTAATCCGTCAGCAGTGACAGGCGGTGTGGTAGGAACAATGATCGTATCCATGCAGAAAGGTGTGGCTCGTGGTATTTTTTCAAATGAAGCAGGTCTTGGTAGCGCACCTATCGCAGCGGCAGCAGCTCAGACAAAAGAGCCTGTACGTCAGGGTCTTGTAAGCATGACTGGTACATTTATTGATACGATCGTGATCTGTACAATGACAGGTCTTTCCATCGTACTGACAGGTGCATGGCAGGTAGAAGGTCTGGAAGGTGTTCAGGTAACAACCTATGCATTCCAGCATGGACTTCCGATCCCTGGACAGATTTCTGCATTTGTATTAATGATCTGTCTGGTATTCTTTGCATTTACTACAATTCTTGGATGGGATTATTACAGTGAAAGATGTCTGGAATATCTGACAAACGGACATAAGAAAACAATCCTTACATACCGCTGGCTTTACATTCTGGCAGTATTTATCGGACCGTACATGACAGTAAGTGCTGTATGGACGATCGCAGATATCTTCAACGGACTGATGGCGATTCCGAATATGATCGCATTGTTCGCATTAAGTGGAGTGATCGTAAAAGAAACAAAAGCGTTCTTTGCAGCAGAAAAGCATAAAATGTAAGGAATCAAAAGTAATAAAATAACAGAAAACAGTAAATCCTCTGATTATGGAATTTATAGCAATCCTGATCAGAGGATTTTTTTGCTTACATTTGACTGATTATGACTTTTTTGTGCAAAGTGAACCAAAATCAGTCATTATTTTTATGGATTAGTTTGATTGACTTTGAACGAATATGACAGTATACTAAGAACGTAAACAAAAAACAGTCACGAACATGCAGAAAAGACATGACAATATGTACTTTTGGAATCTTTTGGTGCAAGTGAAATAAAGACTCCGAAAGGATACCAATATAAAACGGGAGGGAAAAGAAGAGATGATTTACACAGTGACTTTTAATCCATCTCTGGACTACATCGTTTCGGTAGATGATTTTAAACTGGGGCTAACAAACAGAACAAGTTCAGAGCTGATGCTTCCGGGGGGAAAGGGAATTAATGTTTCCACAGTTCTTATGAATCTTGGGATTGAGAACACTGCACTTGGATTTACCGCAGGGTTTGTAGGGAAAGAAATTATCCGTAGATTACATGAGATGGGAGTAAAATCTGAGTTCATTCAGATCAGTGAAGGGGTTTCAAGGATCAATCTGAAACTGAAATCTATTGACGGAACCGAAATCAATGGTGCAGGACCGGTGATCAGCAAGGATAAAGTAGAGGAACTGATGAAGAAACTGGAAGAGCTTGGAGAAGGCGATGTACTTTTCTTGGCAGGCAGCATTCCATCTTCTATGCCGGATGACATGTATGAACAGATCATGGCAAGGCTGGATGGAAAAGGTGTGATGATCGTAGTTGATGCCACAAAGGATCTTCTGGTCAATGTCCTGAAATATCATCCGTTCCTTGTAAAACCAAATAATCATGAACTGGGCGAAATCTTCGGTGTAGAATTAAAAACAAGAAAAGATGTAATTCCTTATGGAAAGAAACTTCAGGAAAAAGGTGCAAGAAATGTGCTGATCTCCATGGCCGGCGAAGGTGCAGTTCTGGTAGCAGAGGATGGACAGGTATTTGAAGAACCTGCACCAAAAGGCAGGCTGGTAAATGGTGTGGGTGCAGGAGATTCCATGGTAGCAGGATTCGTTGCAGGCTGGATGGAGAAGAAGGATTACGAACATGCATTCCACATGGGAATTGCAGCAGGAAGTGCAAGTGCATTTTCTGAAAATCTTGCAACAAAGGAAGAAATAGAAGCGGTTTATCGTCAGATAACCGAAAAATAATAAAGGGGGAAGAAGAGATGAGAATAACAGACCTGCTTGACAGACGAAGCGTATCGTTAACAGCTGCTCCGAAAACAAAGTCAGAAACTCTGGATATGGCAGTTGATCTGATGGTAAAGAGTGAGAAGATCAGCGACCGTGAGGCTTATCGTAAACAGGTATATTTAAGAGAAGAAGAGAGCACAACAGGTATTGGCGAGGGAATTGCCATTCCTCATGGTAAATGTGATGCAGTTAAGAAGCCGGGACTTGCGGCAATGGTCATCAAAAATGGTGTAGAGTTTGAGGCACTGGATGATGAACCTGTAACCTTATTATTCCTGATCGCAGCGCCGAATACAGAGGATAACATTCACCTGGATGTACTCAGCAAGCTCTCTGTGATGCTGATGGATGAGGAGTTTACAGAATCTCTTCGCAATGCATCGTCTGTAGATGAGTTTATGGATATTATTGACAGGGCAGACAGTGAAAAGAAAGATATTGATGAGAGACTGGCAGATACCGGATCAGCAGAAGGAACACAGGCTAAGATCCTTGCTGTTACTTCCTGTCCTACCGGTATCGCACATACGTACATGGCAGCAGAAGGAATTGAAAAAGCTGCAAAAGCAAAGAACTGTTTTGTAAAGATCGAAACCCGCGGATCCGGCGGTGCAAAGAATGTGCTGACAGATCAGGAGATTGCTGATGCAGACTGTATTATTGTCGCAGCAGATGCCAAGGTTCCCATGGAACGTTTCGATGGTAAAAAAGTGATCGAATGTCAGGTATCCGACGGAATCAGTAAAGCAGATCAGCTCATTGACAGAGCAATCAATGGGGATGCACCGGTCTACCACGCAGCAGCCGGTTCCCAGACATCTTCTGCCGGTAACAAATCCGGCGGCAGTGTAGGACATAAGATCTATATGCAGCTGATGAATGGCGTATCTCATATGCTTCCGTTGGTTGTAGGCGGCGGTATCCTGATCGCCATTGCATTCCTGATCGATGGATTAAGTGTAGATTTAAGTGCACTTCCGGCAGATCAGAGAGCAAATTTCGGTACCATTACTCCGGTAGCAGCTCTGTTTAAAGGAATCGGTAATACAGCATTCGGATTCATGCTTCCGATCCTTGCCGGATTTATTGCAATGGCAATCGGTGACAGACCGGCACTTGCACTTGGTCTGGTAGGCGGTATGATGGCAGCCAACGGTAAATCTGGTTTCCTTGGAGCTTTGCTTGCAGGCTTTGCAGCCGGATATATTATTCTTGGACTTCGTAAATTATGTGATAAACTTCCGGAAGCCCTGGAAAAGATCGCCCCTGTTTTGATCTATCCTGTAGTTGGAATCCTTATTATAGGACTCCTGATGACATTTATTGTAGAGCCGGTTATGGGCGGTATCAACACAGGTCTGAATAATGCCTTGACAGGAATGGGAAGTTCTAGTAAAGTAATACTTGGTATTGTGCTTGGCGGAATGATGGCTATTGATATGGGTGGTCCGTTCAACAAAGCAGCATATGTATTCGGAACAGCTGCAATTGCAGCAGGTAACTATGATATTATGGCAGCAGTTATGATCGGCGGTATGACACCTCCCTGTGCAATTGCACTGGCAACACTGCTGTTTAAGGATAAGTTCACAAAAGAAGAGAGAGATGCAGGTCCTACCAACTTTATCATGGGTCTTGCATTTATCACAGAAGGTGCGATTCCATTCGCAGCATCTGACCCCCTTCGTGTACTTCCTTCCTGTATCGTAGGATCTGCGGTGGCAGGAGCGATTTCCATGGCATTCGACTGTACACTGATGGCACCACACGGTGGAATTTTCGTATTCCCTGTGGTTGGAAACGCAGTTATGTACCTGGTCGCACTGGTTGCGGGAACAGTAATTTCTGCAGTTCTGCTTGGCCTCTTAAAGAAGAAAGCAGCATAAGCACCGAAATAAGAAAAGCAATAACAAAAAATTAAAATAAAGAACATGGAGGATATCAAAATGAAAGAATTTAAGTATGTGGTTACAGACAACGAAGGAATCCACGCACGTCCGGCAGGAGAACTTGTAAAACTGGTAAAAGGTTTTGAATCCACTATCTCCATCGAAAAAGAAGGTAAAAAAGTAGACTGCAGAAAACTTCTTGCACTGATGGGGCTTGGCGTTAAGAAAGGTCATGAAGTAACATTCACAATTGAAGGCGCTGATGAAGAAGCAGCATACGAAGCAGTAAGCAAATTCATGCAGGAGAACCTGTAATTCACAGAATTAAATATAAGAAACTGACAGACAGGAGATGATGCATTCATCTCCTGTTTCTGTTATAATGAGATATCAGGTTACTGTTCACACATCACTATCCCGCGAGGTGTTTTGGCATGAATATGCCAAAA